>Ga0207640_10000176_pt1 | contig 46481 bp, 37 predicted proteins | sample KBSCornC42_FD_184300 | JGI IMG/M metagenome (GOLD analysis project Ga0207640, IMG submission 184300) | Corn rhizosphere microbial communities from Kellogg Biological Station, Michigan, USA - KBS Corn C4-2 (SPAdes) (version 2) | ecosystem: Host-associated > Plants > Roots > Rhizosphere > Soil ... | reverse complement strand
GTCGGCGGTTCGAGCCCGTCACCGCCCACCATATGCCTGCACGCGTTGCGGGCTGCGGACAGAAGCCCGGCGATCAGCTGGTCGTTCGGTGGCGGAGCGCGAACCGGTAGCCTTCGTACACGGCAACCGCGAGAAACAGCAGGTCCATTACGTCCGCCGCGCGAAACGCGAAGGCGACGCTGTTGGTGAGTCCGATGCTGGCGAATACGTCGAGGATCGGTCGGCCCACTTCCTTCGCGAGCAAGCCGATGTCGCACAGCCAGGTGCCGAGCGCCCATCCGAACGCCGCGGCGGCGCTGCCGAGATATCCGAATTTACGATCCGTGCCTTTGCCGGCGCGGCGGACCGCATAGCCGACCATCGCCCCGACCAGGATGGCGATCAGGCCCAGGCTCATCCCGCTGAAATAGCCGACGGCCGCCCAGATTATCGCGCCCAAAATAGCGGCCAGGATCGCGGCTGGCACCGCACGCGCGAAATTCTCGTCCACCTGAGCCAGCTCCGGTGCTTGCGTTATCTCGCTGTCCATTCTTCCCCCCTTTAGCCGGTCGGCGCCTGAATCATCCCGTGAACCGCGTGCGTCATCACCGCAAGGAATGCGGCGAGACCCAGATAGAAAATGCCATATTCGACGCGCAGCGATGTCGGGACGGCATAATAAGCCTGGTTGTCCGGGTCGGCCGGGTCGTAATGCCAGGCCTTCTTGAGCGCCGGTAGGGCTGCGATCGTGATCAGAATCAGCAACGGGCTTGGGCTGTAGAACATCATCCCCACCATCAGCGGAGCGCCAACGAACCAGATGCGCGGCGACAGGATCGCGGTCATCCGGCCTCCGTCCAGCGGGGGTAGCGGGATGAGGTTGAAGAAGTTGAGGAAGAAACCCGAATACGCAATCGCTAACAGGAGCGCGCTGTCGGTGTAGCTGCCCCAGAAATAAACCAAAGTCGCCGCGATCGTGCCGACGAAGGGTCCGGCGGACGCGACATAAGCCTCGGTCTCGACGTCCATCGGCTGATCCTTGAGTTCGATCCAGGCGCCGACGAAGGGGATGAAGGTAGGCGCGCTGACCGGCAGCGCGCGCTGCCGGGCGGCGATGAAATGCCCCATTTCGTGCACGAAGAGCAGGCCGATGAAGCCGAGCGCGAAACGCCAGCCGAAGATCATGCTGTAGATGCCGAGCGAGATCAGCATCGTGATCAGCGTGCCGCCAGCCTTGCCCAGCTTGAGCGCGCCGAACAGTAAAGCGAGCAGGCTCCCCATCAGGCGGTCATATCCTCGTCCGCATTCTTACGACCGAAGAATTTACGCACGCCGGCGGCCGCGCCCGCAATGGCAATCAATCCCAGTTTCCAGACCTTGAGCAGGAACACGCCTGCCATTGCCAGCAATCCAAGCTTCTTGACCGCGACCACGCCGACCAGCGCGGCCAGGCCGTAAGCGGCGACCTTGTCGGTCGATTGATTGAAGTCCTGATAGCGTTTGCCCGGAACGAAATTCAGCGTGCCCAGCAATTGCGAGGCGACGCCGCGGTCGGCGGCGAGATGCGCCGAGTCGGTGATGAGGTCGAGGCTGAAATAGCCGTCGCGGCCCAGTGCGTAAGTATTGTAGTTGATCACCTGGGGCAGATTCTCGGGCGCTCCGCGCTCTTTCAGTCGCATCGACCATACAAGCCGGTGGGCCGCGGCATCATAGACCGGCGCTTGCGCCCAGCCCAATATATCCAGCGCGGGAAGGCCCCGCGCCTGGCGGCCCGTATTATCCTGCTCGGTATTGTCCTTCAGCGTGGACAGCAGCGCGTCGGGCTTCCAATCCTTGGCATCGCCGTCGCGAACATAACCTTCCTTGATCCAACCGACATCGACCATCCAAAGATCCTGATCCTTGCGGCTCACGATCAGGCCGAAGCGCGATTGAGAGGAGGAGTTGCCCATCGCCTCCATGATCCGATTGGCTTCGGCAGCGGGGATGAAAACGTCGCCCGCCGGGATGGCGAGCATCCCTTGGTCGAGCAGCTTGATTTTTGCCGGCCCCAGGATCGCGGTCTGGCGCGCGGCGGCCCAGGCAGCCTGAACCGCATTCTCGGTCGTGGCGGCGGGCGGCGCGGGCTGGGACTGCGCAAAAGCGGGCTCTGCCAGGCCTGCAAAAGCCGCCAGGCACAACAAGATCGTTCGGCCCATCCATCCTCCCCCGGCGCCCCCGCGCGCGAAGCTTTTTGTGTAACGTGCCTATTCTTGAAGGAAAGGGAGCTTTTAAGCCGATCTGCTGTGGATCATCCCCTTCCCGCAGCGTATGCGGCTTTCTGATATAAAAATACGATTCACCCTTGAAATTAGTTTGTCGTTCTGGTACCCACGCTTGGCAAGGAGGCAGATCGGCGGTGAGGGCAGAATAGCCCCGACTGCGGCGGTCGGCGACGATGTCCGAGCGTTTGCCGATGGCGTAACTAGCGTGCCGATCAGGGTTGGCGCCTCGGCTCAGGATTCGAAGTCTGGCTCGGCATAGCCGAACCAGCGCGGTACCGGCCCGCACCCCCACCGGCTCTCCGAGGCGTATCATCGGGAGCCGGATGCGGGCCGGTACCGCATCAGATGATGCATTCAAACCTTGGATGCGGAAGCATCCGGCTCCCGGTTGCGGGCGCGCGAGGTTACCCGGTCGATGCAGCGCCCCCTGGGCCCGCGCCGGAGCTGCACGAACAGGTCGATCGTCTGGGTGATATAATGGCGGATATCGGCGCGGCTGAGCCCGGTGCCGGCCTGTAGCACGAGCAGCACGAGCTGCTCGACCGCCGCTTCCGGCGTGTCCGCATGGATTGTGGTCATCGCGCCGGGATGGCCTGAATTTATCGCGCGCAGGAACGCGAAAGCCTCGCTGCCGCGCAGTTCGCCCAGGATGATCCGATCGGGCCGCATCCGAAGCGATGCGGTGACGAGGTCGTTGGCGGTGACGCGCGCCTCACCAAGCTCGCCGCGCACCGCGACCAGCCCGACATGGTTGGGCTGCTCCACCGCAAGCTCCGGCGTGTCTTCGATCAGGATCAGCCGCTCTTCGAGCGGTATTTCGCGGAGCAGCGCGTTCAGGAAAGTGGTCTTGCCGGTCGACGTCCCGCCGGAGATCAGGATGTTTTTGCGCGACCGCACTGCCTGCGCAAGCATAGCTGCGAGGTTGTCGTCGGTGGTAATTTCCTGATATTGCTCGCCCGCATCCCCAGCGAGATCCAGCGCGTTCCGGCTGGTCTCCGCGAAGGCGCCGTTGGCTGCATAATCGCTCAGGCTGAGCCGTGGCGCCACCTGCTTGCGGATCGCCAAGGCGAGGTGATCGCGCGTCGCCGGGGGGAGGACCAGCTGGACGCGCGATCCATCCGGCAACACCGCGGACATCAGGGGATGCTCGCGACTGATCCCCTGGTGCGTCAGCGCCGCGAGCTGCCGCGCGAGGCGGGCCAGGGTCGCCTCGGTGAGATTCGGGGCCTGATGCCGTTCGATCCCGCCGCCCAATAGTTCCAGCCACAGCTCGCCGGGCTGATTCACGTAAATGTCGGTTACCTCTGGCCGGGCGAGATGGTCCGCCAGCGGCGCCAGGCAGGACCGCAGATAGACGCCGGGCGCCGCTGCCGGCGCGGCCGCATTCATCGCTGTGTCTCGCCGTCGAATTCCAGGTCGCGCACGACGAAGATGCTGATGCTGGTTGCGGCCGGCACCTTGAGCGTGGGTACCACCGTCGCCGGCCCGACCTGCGGTCCGGCGCTCTGCACCGAATCGGGCAGGGCAACGACCACCGAGTTGGTGGTGGCGCGCATCGCGAGCGCGCTGCCGATCTGGAAGGTCGACTGGAGCAAAGCGTCGAACAGACGCTCCGGGATATGGTTGTTGACGCTGGCGCGCACCCCGCCGCGGCCGACCGGATCGACTGCGGGGGATTCGATGGCAATGACGGCGCCGTCGGGGCGGACGAGCCGCGTCCAGTTTATCACCGCGCGCTTCTGGCCGATGCCGGCGTCGGACTGATATTGTCCGACGAGGCGACTGCCGCGCGGTATCAATATCTTGGACCCGTCGAAACCGCGCACGTCGCGTGAAACGATCGCCCGCGCGAAGCCAGGACGCGTCGAATCGAACGCGGTTTCCAGCACCGCGGGGATAAGTGTGCCTTGCTGTACCGTATTGGCCCGGTTCGCGAGCATCCCCGATCGGACGCGGGCGGTTGCCGCCACCGTCGCGCCCGGCAGCGCCGTCTGCGCCCCGCCCGTAGGGGCGGCGACGACCGCACCGGCGCTTCCGCTGGTCGTGTCGATTACCAGCGCCACGGCCGAGGAGTTGCGGTTGGGCGGGAGCGCCGCAATCGGTTGCGGTGGGGGGGCATAAACAGGCGGCGGCGCGGCGGCCAGCGGAGCCGGAGGCCCTCCATAATAATGAAGCTGCATCGCGTTGGGGGGAGCGACCTGCGCCGGCGCTTCGGTCAAAGGGGCGACGGGCGTGGGTTCGGGCGGAATCTGAAGCGGGGGCGGCGCGTTGAGGGCATAACCCGCATCGGCTGCCTGTGGCCTGACCGCCGGCTCGACCCGCGCCGTCCGGCGCATTTCCAACACCGTGAAGAGGACGATAGCAGCCGCCAGCGCACAGAGTGCGAGAATGACGCCGGACGGCCCGCTGCGCGGCAGCCGCACGACCGGGCGCATGCCGCCGTCGTCCGCCGCGTCGGAAGCGGCGGGGGCTGCGGTGGCGGACTTCCGCCTCAAGGCCGGGCCTCCGTCGGAAGGCGGAGTGCGAAAGCGATCTTGCCGTCGATGCGGAAGACGAGCTTGGCGGTCACGCCGTCGATGACGAACTCGTCACCGCGCATGCCGCCATTGGCGAGCCGCTCGGTTCCGTCGTCGCCGATCTGGAAGGTCGCGGGAATGGGCCGGTCGGCCGGCCAGCTGACATAGGTCCGTTCGCCATCGTCCGACACCGAACTGGGGCGCAGCACGGGATCGCCACCGATCCGATAATGGCTCGCACGCCGGGCAGCGGCCAGATCCGTGGCGTTGGCACCCGGCACTATCGCGGACGGGTAATCGAACTGGACCACATAGGCCATCTCCGGGGTGGGAAAAGACAGCGAGACCAGTTCGAAGTTATAAATGCGGACGTTGGTGATCACCGTCATGTTGGTGGGCGCCCCCGCCTGGTTCGGCTTGAGGAACAGATGGTCGCCGGCCTTGTCGACACTAACCTGCCACAGGCTGCTGTCGCCGACCGAGACGTTCTGGATTTGCTCGCCGGGCGAAAGCAGAATCGTCGTCTGATATCCGGGCGTGCCCTGGAGCTGGACGACCTGCCCTGCATCGTAGGTGATCGTCTTCAGCCGGGGATCGCGTCCCGAGGCATGTGGCCGAACGTCCCCCAGAGCCGCGGTGCCCGCGAATATTGCCAGCAGCAAGCCGAGCCCGGATTTCACTGTGCCCGCCCGGACATCGGCGACGGGCCTGGCGACGCGATGCCCGAAAGCTGCGAAGCGGCGGAAGCGGACGCCTGGGGGTAGGCAGGCTGACCGGCGGGTTGCGCGGGTGCGATCGTCTCCGGATCACGCCGATATTCGAAAATCTGGAAGCCGAGCGGATTCACGAACCGGTCTTCCAGCGTCATCGGCGCGTTGGAATAGCGGTAGCGGACGAGCGCGACCCAGGCCCTGGCGGGCTCGGCGCCGCCGTTAGGCCCGCTTTTCACGGTATCGAAGCGGACCAGCGCCGCGTCGGGGCCGACCGGAGAAACGCTCTTCACGCGCGTCTCCACCTCGGTTCCGCGCGGATAGAGGGTGAGCGGATTTTGCGGATTGGAGGGCTGCATCGTCGCCAGATATCCGCTTCTCGCGATCCCCGCCGAGAAGAGCGCGACGCGCCGATAATTATTACGGACGGTCGCGTAGTCGAAGCTCTCTCGCGCGATGACATATTGAACGAGATAGGATTGGGTCAGCGCTGCGTCGGGCGCGGCGGCCGCGGGGTCAAGCGGCTTGAGCGGCTGGACATAGCCGGTCGTCTTGTCGACCAGCAAAGTATAAGGCTCGACCGTCTTGAGCGGGGTCAGCAGCAGCAACGCGCCCGCCTCCAGCAGAGCGATCGCGCCCGCGACGGAGGCTACGATCCAGGCGATACGGCGCGAGCCGTTGACCGCTTCGAGCCGGTCGGAATTCCAGCTCGCGGCATCCTCGTAATAAGCGTCGAGCCGCTTTCGGCCTTGTTCGTTCATAGCTTCCTGTCCCGTCGCTGGGCGCTCGCCGACCCGCGGCCTCTTCCGCGCCGGGGGAAGGCCCGGCCGGTCGGCAAAGCAGGGAGACCTGTCTCCGCGGGTTTCTCACTCGTTCCGCCCGGCCGAAGCGCGAAATGCGCACGATTGCGGCTTGCCAGTTCGCGCCCGATCGCCTCGCGCTGGTGGAGCGAGGCGATCGCATTGGCGGTCGCGGTCGCGCGGCTCGGCAGCTCGGCCAATTCGCGATCGCGCGCGCCGATGATGCTGCCTGCCCCGGCGACGCCCGGATCCTTCAGGCGGAAGGGCAGCCCACCGCGCCAGGAGGCCAGCCTGAACGCGGCGGCAAGGCGCGCGGACGCCGCCAGGATGGCTACGATAACCAGCGCGAACAAGGCGGTAATGACCAGCAATTCGGTAGGCGCGGCGGGAAGAGCCTCGCCGCCGTTCCGGTGCGCAAGAACGGTCGAAAGCCACGGTTCCAGCACGGAGAGTTCGAAGGCCAGCACCACCGCGACGCCGATCGCACCGATCGTGGCGCCCGCGATCACGCGGACCCAGCCTTCCAGCAGGCTGCGCGTATTTTCGAACAGCAGGAAAGCGATGAAATAGGGGCCGAGCGCGAGCATCAGCGCCGCGACAATGCGGACGCTCACGATGCCGAGCAGCGCCGACAGGAGGTAAAGGACCCTCGCGCCTCCCAGCGCCTGCGCGTTGAAGGCCGCGGTGGCGACGGGTGAGGTGAACGTGGCCGGTTGGACTCGCGGCTCGCCCGGACCGAGGACGATCAATTGCTGGAGCGCGAGATCCGTGAGATCCAGCCGCTGGATCAGCGTGCCGTCGCTTCCGGCAAGAGCAGAAGGACGGCCAATTTCCGCCACGATCTGACCGGGCGCCTGCGTAGCCACGTCGTACACTAGTGTGTGATAGATGGGCCAGCTGGTCGCCAGCCCCATGACCGCGCCGACCTTAACCATCGCCATCGTGCCGCTGCGGATGTCGAGCCCGCGGCCCATCAACATGTTATAGCCGACGAGCGCGACGAAAATGGTGAGCACCCCGCTCAGGACCAGCGAAAGGCTCGAGCCCGGCGAAGCGAGCGCGGCAAACGCACCCGAGCTGAAATTGTCGGCCTGGCAATCGATCGACGCGCTGATCGATCCGATGAAACCGAACGGCTCGGTCGGGGCGGAGCAGGACGGGCTCATGCGAGTTCCAGCAGGCGCGGCAGCCAGACGGCGGGATCGTCGCCGGCTTCCAGCCGGATCTGATCGAGCAGCCTGACGGTGCGTTCGCGGCCGGAAAGCACGGTCAGCAATTCCTTCTCACCGCTCAGGTCGAGGCGGACCACGACGCTGTCCGATCCATGCTTGATCAGGAAGCAATGCGCCGAGTCGGGCAAGGTGCGCACCAGATCCAGCTCATGTTCGGTCAGGCCGAAACCTTCCATATAATCGGCAGCGCGGGCCTTCGGATTGGGAAGGAATATCTGGGTCGCCGACTGTTCGATCACCGCGCTCGCGATCCGGCTTTCGAGCGCATCCTGCGCGCTCTGCGTCGCGAACCCGACCAGGCCGTTGCGCTTGCGGATGGTCTTTTCCCAATCCTTGATCTTGCCGACGAAGACGTCGTCGTCGAGCGCCTTCCATCCTTCGTCGACGACGATGATCGCGGGGCTGCCGTCCAGCCGTTCCTCGACCCGGTGGAACAGGTACATCATCGCCGGCGTGCGGCTGACCGGATCGTCGAGCAATAAGGTCATGTCGAACCCTACCGCTTCGGCTTTCGTGTCGATCAGGTCCTGGGGGTTGTCGAACAGCCAGGCGCGTTCGCCCTCTCCCCACCAGGGGCGAAGCCTCGACCACAGATCGTCGCCTTGCGGGCGGCGTCCGCCCCGGAACAGCTCGACAATGTGGCGCAGGCGCTGATGTTCGGGCGGCTGATCGAAATTGGCGTCGACCGCATCGCGGATCAGCGCAAGCTCTTCGCCGTTTGTGCCACCCGCCAGCATGCTCAGCCAGTTGACCAGAAACTGGCGATTTACCGGCGTGGGGGGAAGCTGGAGCGGATTCAGCCCCGCCGGCGCGCCGGGACGCAGCACGTCGTAACGCCCGCCTATCGCCCGGATGAAAAGCTCCGAGCCGCGATCTTTGTCGAAGAAGACGATGCGCGGGCGAAATTTGCGCGCCTGGGCGAGCAGGAAATTCAGGATCACGGTCTTGCCGGTGCCCGACGGGCCGATCACGGTGAAATTGCCGAGGTCGCCCTGGTGGAAATTGAAGAAATAGGGTCCGGCCGCGGTCGTCTCGAGCAGCGAGACGGCCTCGCCCCAATGATTGCCGCTGGGCCGGCCGAGCGAAAAATTGTGGCAACTGGCGAGGCACGCGAAATTGGCCGTCGACACCAGCCCGCGGCGCGCGGCGAATTTGAAGTTGCCGGGGAATTGCGCCCAGAAGGCCGGCTCGAGCGCGACATCCTCGCGCACCGAAAGGATGCCGAGATCGGCGAGCGCCGCCTGAACCTCGGCGACGCCTTCGTTGATCTGCTCGGGCGAACCGCCCCTGACCGCGATCGTCAGATGATGTTCGCCGAAGGCAGCTCGGCCGGCTGCAACCTCGTCCTTGGCATTCGCCAGTTCGCCACGAAGGCTGACCGCCTCGTCCTCGGCGGATCGCATCCGACGCAGCGCCAGGTTCATACGCGACAGCGCCGCCTGGCGATCCACGAAGCCGAAGGATTGCGAGATCGTGATCTCGAACGGGAGGCGCAACAGGTCGTCGAGCATGCCCGGCGTCGTCTGACCGGGATAATCCTTGATCGAGACGATCCCGACGAAGGACCGTGGGCTCGCGCCGGCGGGACCCAGTTCGACCGCGTCCTGTCCGAAGCTGACGCGCCGGTAGGGGAGATAATCGCCCAGATCCTGCGCCGGCAACCGGTTCGGGCGCATCTCGCCATTGTAGAGATAGGACAGGAATTCCAGCGGCTCGGAACAGGGGCCGTGCGGCGTATCGTAGACGCTGAGCTGGCGCGGTTCGTAGCTCGCGAGCGCGGCCATCAGTGCATCGCTCGCCTGCTTGAGTTGCTGGAACTCATAGCGCGACGTCTCGATCGGTTCGGCGCGCAGGCCGAGTCGTCGGCGAAGCTTGTCCATCGTGCCGAGACGCCCCTGCAGCGGGCGGCGGACCAACGTCAGGAACAGCTCGTTCACATAGAGTTTGCGCGCGCCCACCCGGCTTTTCCAGGCCGCATCGAGCTGGCGCGAAAAGTCATCGGGAAATTCGGCCGCCAGCTCGACGTCGGCCTCCCGGCGCAGCACATGATGATAGATGGCGAAGCGCGACGTCCCGATCGCCTGGAGCACGCCTTCGCGCAGCCGCTTGCGATAATTGAGCTCGTCGGTGTCGGCGGTCTCGAACAGCAGGCCGCGCATCTGGATGAACTGCATGAGCAGGCCATCGCGTGTCTCGATCGTGAAATCGTCGACGTGGCGCGCGTAGGGCAGCTGCTTCCCCGCAGGCTGCTCCCGCGCGGCCATCCGCGGATCGGAGATCAGGCGCGGTAGGAGTTGCATCCCCATATCCGATAATTGCGTACCCGGGGGCAGTTGGAGACGCGCGCCAGCCAAAGATCGAAAAAACGGGGTTCGTTGAGGCACAACAAGGCGCCCGTGACGTGCATCACGACGGCAGCCGCCAGCCCCCAGGCCGAGCGGAAGATCAAGAATAATTCGGTGGCCAGCACCATATTGGCCACGAAGAAGCTGTAGGTGACGCCGCCGAACATTTGCGGCCTGGTCAACGCCACGAACAGCGTGTCACGCTCGAGCGTTGCCATCGCCTATTGGCCAAGCGTCGCGGTCGAGTGGATGCCGGCGACGATGCTGGCCGCGCCGAACAATATGAAGCAGCCAAGGATGACGGTCGCCCCGTAGCGCCAGTTGATGCGCCCGGTAAGCATCATGAAGCCGACGCACGCAACTGCGATCACCGCGGCAACGGTTGCGACCGTTCCCATCAATGTTCCCTGGAGCCAGCTCACCGCCGCGACGACGACGCCAGAGCCCGCGGGGTCCGTATAGCCTGCCTGGGCGACCGCAGGGGGCGCCATCAACAACACCGCCGCAGCCGCGAAGACGGCCGCAATTCTGTCTTTCATCCCGATTCTCTCCCCATTTGCGTTTTTCGCATATGATAACGAAATTCGCAAATAAAAACAATTATTCCCCGCCGATGGACCTGGAGCGAGCGTGAATGCTTCCCGGCGGTAAGGCCGCTTTGCCTGCGCAGGCCGGCACGACCTAAATATAGCAGGGGTGACGCCGCGCGGCGAGAAAAAGGAAAGCTGATCGGTCGACCGATCGAGTGGCGGGATGTCGCTTGGCGCCACCTCATTCCGCCGGTCGCGCCGAGAGGGAGAATGGTGGCGCCTGCCGGAACGGCTACCGGTGTCGCCGCGCTGCAACACTGCGTGCAATGAGGAGCTCGATGCGCGCTTCGCAATGGCGTCCGGGCGTGTCAGCCGCTAGAGTTCCGTTCATGCAAATTGGTCATCGGGTCGACGAAACCGGCCTGCTGCTGCGCGACGGCGGCAGCTTCTATCTGCGTCGGGATGCGGGCGGCCGCTTCGCACTCGATCTGCGGCGAACGCCGATCGACGAGGTCGAAAAGCGCGTGAGGCTGATCGGCACCTATGTCGGGTCCGACCTGGTCGATGTCGACGGCGTGTCGCTGATCTGATTGCCTCGCCCGGGGGCGACATACCCTTGCCGGGCCCGCAGAAAAGCTATGTTGGTTGGTCGAAGCGGTGATACCACGTCTGGCCTATGACCAGATCCACGTCCCGGCGCCGTTTCCCGTCCTTCGGTATTCAAGTGCTTAGCGGCATGGCGGTCGGGCTTGGCCTGGGTTTTGGCGCACGCGCGATCGGGGGGGCGGATTCGGCGTTTGCGTTGACGCTGCACACGGTTGGCCAGATCTTCGTCCAATTGCTGAAAGCGCTGGTGCCGCCTTTGGTCTTTACCGCGATCGTGAGTTCGATAGCGGCGCTGCGGGACCTTGAGAATGCGGCCAAGCTGGTCTGGCAGACCTTGCTGTGGTTTGCGCTGACCGCGCTGATCGCGGTTTCGATCGGTATCGCTCTCGGGCTGCTGATCCAGCCTGGCCTCCATGCCGGGCTCGATCCCGGCAGCGCGACCTTGCCGGCCACGCGCGGCACCTGGCTCGATTTCCTCAAGGGGCTGATCCCGGTCAACGTCTTCGGCCTGACGGCATCGACGACGATCGAAGACGGCGCCGCGACGACATCGCTTTCGTTCAACGTATTGCAGATCATCGTCGCGGGAATCGCGATCGGCGCGGCCGCAGTGCGCGTAGGTGCCGCCGGTGAGACCTTCCTGGCGTTCAACGCCTCGGCACTCGCAGTCTTTCGCCGGCTGCTCCACTGGGTGATCCGTCTCACACCGATCGGCACCGCTGGACTGATCGGCGATGCGGTAGTGCGTTACGGCTGGAGCACCCTGTCCGTGCTCGGGGCATTTGCGGGCGCCGTCTATCTCGGCCTCGCGATCGTGTTGCTGGTGGTCTACCCCACGTTGCTCGCGGCCAACGGCCTCAACCCCTGGCGCTTCTTCGCCTCGGCCTGGCCGGCTATCCAGCTCGGCTTCGTCTCGCGGTCTTCGGTCGGCACCTTGCCGGTAACCGAGGATGTGACAGAGCGCGCGCTCGGCGTGCCCCGCGCTTATACCGCATTTGCGGTCCCACTGGCGGCGACGACCAAGATGGATGGCTGCGCGGCGATCTATCCTGCGGTGTCGGCGATCTTCGTCGCGCAATTTTACGGTCTCCCGCTCCATCTTGCCGATTATGGGCTGATCGTGTTCGTGTCGGTGATCGGCTCGGCCGCGACGGCGGGCCTGACCGGCGCGGTGGTGATGTTGACGCTCACATTATCGACGCTCGGCCTGCCGCTCGAGGGCGCGGGCCTGCTGCTCGCGATCGACCCTATCCTCGACATGGGCCGAACCGCGATCAATGTGGCCGGGCAGGCGCTGGTCCCGACCATCGTGGCCAAGCGTGCGGGCATTCTCGACCTCGCGCGGTTCGCCGGCACCGCGCCCGCCGAAAGCGCCCCGCAGCCCGCTTAACCGTTCAGCATCGCGCAAGTCGGCGCGGGCTAAGTGCCGGGCAATGCGCTTATTCCTGGCTCTGACGCTCGGGCTCCTGCCCGCCGCAGCCTTTGCGCAGACGGCCGAGGACGATGTCCATCGCGCGGACCGCAAACAGACCGAAAGTCTCAATCGCAGCATCCAGCGCTCGGTCGACCGGCGCAATGCCGCCGATGCCGCCAAATTTGCACGGTATCGCGAGGCCGCGGCAGACTATGAACGCCGGCGCGCCGAGTGGCGGCGGCGTGTTGCCGCTTGCGAGGACGGTGATACGACCGCCTGCGATCCTTACTGAACCACCCTGGTTACGCGTCGCCTGCGCATGGTGCCGCCGATCAGCATCAGCCCAACCAGCATCGTCGCCCAGCTTGCGAGCTCGGGCACGGGCGAGGTAACGGGAGGCGTAACCGGGGGCGTAACGGGCGGCCCCGGCGGGCCGACGATGATCGGGCCTGGACCGACGGGGTAGATCGGGCCTGGGCCGGTTGGCCCGACGGTGATCGGCCCCGGCCCGACACCGATTCCCGGCGGCAGATCGATGAAGGTCGGCAGGGAAGCGGTGTCGCTTTCCGCCGCGACGGGCGGCTGGGTCACGCCCGGCAAGCCGAGCATGTCGTTGATGATCTCGCTACGCTGGCCGCAGAGCGGGCTTGCATAGGTGACGCGATGCACGGCCACGCGGCGAGGCGCGTGACGATGCCGGGCGGGATGCGAACGGCGGACATGGTGCACCGCCTTGCGCTGCACATGCCGGGCATGATGCCGCTTATGTCCTCGCCGCGCATGGTGGCGGTGCGGCCGTGACGGTTTGGCGGCATAGGTGGCGCGGCGCAACGCCGGGCGTGGCGACAAAGGGGATGGGGTAACGGTTTCGGTGCAGTCCGCGATTAGCGCGGATTTACCCGCGCGCGGCACGGCGCCTCCCGCATCGTCGACTATTGCCGCAAGGGCCTGGCCCGCGGACCCACCAGTCGCCGGCAAGTCCACCATTAAAGCAAGCGCCAAGATTGGGCCGACCCACCGCATAGAACAGCTCGCGAACGCAACATCACAGAAACAAACGAATTCATCACCGAAACATTTGTTCCGGAAACGCAAGATTAATTTGTAATGTCGTGAGAATCGCCGCTCCCCCACCTAAAGAGGTGACCGAAAACATAATATCGCGGCGCCCCTTAACTATTTTAGTCAGAATAAGTTCCAGCGGTTCCGCAAAATTAACCATTCGCTTGTTAAAGCCCTCTACCGGCATGGCATCCGAATCATTTCGGGTAAGTACCGATCTGGAATAGTGGGCGGAATAAGAGTGCGGTTGGGCGTCTTTGGTGCAGTGATGGCGCTGTCCGTATGCGGGAACGCGGCCGCGGCAGAGACGCCGTTCGAGCACCAGGTTCTAGTCGCGCTCAACACCGCGCGGACCGATCCCGCGGCTTATGCTACCGCCCTTAAACAATATCGCACCTATTTCGACGCAAAATTGCTGCGGTATCCCGGCGCCACGGTCGACCTTGAAACGCAGGAGGGCGTGCAAGCGGTTGACGAGACGATCGGCTTCCTAAGTCGCCAGGCCCCGCTAGCCCCAGTCGCTCCAACCCCCTTGTTCGCCGCAAGCGCCGCCGATCTGGTCGCCGATCAAGCGGTCGGAGGCACCGGGCATGAAGGCAAAGATGGCGCCACGCCCGCCGACCGTGCGCATCGGCACGGCGGAGGTGGGTTCATCGCCGAAGTAATCGCCTATGGGCCGCTCGATCCGGCCGACGTCGTGCGCCAACTGATCGTCGACGACGGCGTTCCCGACCGGGGCCATCGCAGCATCATCTATTCGCCCGAACTGCGCTTTGCCGGCGTGGCCTGCGGGCCGCATCCCGAATATCGCATGGTCTGCGTGATTGACCTCAGCATCACGCCCGACGGCCGCGCGCCCGGTTCCCGCGCCCCTGCGGCGACCCACCGATAATCAGAGTTCGCGCACCAGCCGGCGCGCAACACCCAGCCAGGGGGCTTCCACAATCACCGTCTGGCGTGCACCGCTTGTCAGCGGCAATAGCAGCAGCCGATCCGGCTCCAGCCCGATCATTCGCCCGAATGCAAAGCGTCCGCCGGCACGCGGCACCAATATATCGCGGTTGAGGGCGCCGCCGAACCGGTCCGGCAACAGCCGCTCGCACCAGATCACGTCCCCCGCGCGGAAATCGCCGACACCCTGCTCGACCAGGATCGCCATTGCGCCGTCCTCCGGCTGGGGCGGGGTGGCGGTAAGCGGCTTATGGGGCACATGTGTTCCATCATTCGTCAGCAAAGCCACGACCGGAAGAGTGGCTTTGTCCGACGTACGCACCAGGTCCGCCGCCTCGACGGCGAGCGCGCGCGCAATCCGGTTAAGCCAGCCGACGCTGACCGTCCGCGTTCCCGTCTCGAGCCGGCCGATCGTCTGCGCTGTGGTGGGTGGATCGCAGCGCCGCGCAACATCCTGCAGCGTCAGCCCCTTGGCGTTACGCACCTCGCGGATACAGGTGATCATGTGCTGCGCCCCTCTTAACCGATCCGGTGATATGAAATTGCATGCCTGCACCAGGTTGGCAAGTGAGGCCCTCCTCTCCGTGTAGGGAGATTAAGAGTGCGCATCCGAATAAGAGAGATTATGGCGCGCGCATGGCCCGCATCCGCGCCGATCAATTACTCGTCGATCGCGGCCTCGCCGAAAGCCGTACGCGCGCGCAGGCGCTGATCCTGGCGGGGCTCGTCTATGTCGGCGAACGCAAGCTCGCCAAAGCCGGCGACCAATTGGCCCCGGATGCCGTGTTGGACGTGCGCGGGCGCGACCATCCCTGGGTATCGCGCGGCGGGATCAAGCTCGATCATGCGCTCGCGCATTTCCACTGGGATGTTACGGGCGCGGTCGCGATCGATGTGGGCTCCTCGACAGGAGGCTTTACGGATGTGCTGCTCACGCGCGGCGCCGCCAAGGTCTATGCGGTCGACAGCGGCACGAACCAGCTCGCCTGGAAACTGCGTCAGGATCCGCGCGTCGTGGTGCTGGAAAAGACCAATGCCCGTAATCTGACCGAAAGCGAAATTCCCGAGCCGGTCGACCTGATCGTATGCGATGCAAGCTTCATCGGCCTCGCCAAGGTGCTCGATTGCCCGCTCACCTTCGCCAAACCGGAAGCGCGCCTGGTCGCTTTGATCAAGCCGCAGTTCGAGGCGGGGCGCGAGGAGGTCGGCAAGGGCGGGGTCGTTCGCGATCCTGCCGTGCACGAGCGCGTCTGTGCCGAAGCGCGCGCCTGGGCCGAAAGCCGGGGATGGCACGTTCAAGGCATTGAGAAGAGCCCGATCACGGGACCCGAAGGCAATGTCGAGTTCCTGCTCGCCGCGAGCTGCGGACAAACCGATCCGCGATCGGGCGTGCAGGCTGATATTGCCAAAGCCGCAGAGGCTACCCATCTACCTGACTAATACACCTAGGGAGTCGCAAAATGCAGAGCGAAAATCGGTTCTTTGAGGACCTCGCCAAGATGATGAACGGCTTTGCCGGGACGATGGCGGGTGCGGGCCGCGAGGCGGAGGCGGGCGCGCGAGAGAAGTTCAAGGGCTGGCTCGGCGGCTTCGATTTCGTCTCACGCGAGGAGTTCGAAGCGGTCAAGGCGATGGCCGCCGCTGCGCGTGACGATGTAGCCGCGCTCCGCGCCGAACTTGCCGCGCAGCGCGACACGGCCCATGCCCCGACCAGCTATGACGACGCGCCCGCTGCGGGCAAGCCGGCCGGCAAGCCCCGCGGGAAGAAAGCATAAGTCGCCCAACATACCGTCATCCCAGCGAAAGCTGGGATCTCATGAGGAAAGGTAGCGAACACTGCGCGAGACCCGAGCTTTCGCTGGGGTGACGCGAGAAAGGGCGTTGCCCTTTGCGTGACCGCGCACGCCTGCTAGGCGCTCCGCCATATGACTCCCCTCGACAGAATCCGTAACTTCTCGATCATCGCGCATATCGATCATGGCAAGTCGACGCTTGCCGATCGGCTGATCCAGCGCACTGGCGGCCTGACCGACCGCGAAATGTCGGCCCAGGTGCTCGACAATATGGATATCGAGAAGGAACGCGGCATCACCATCAAGGCGCAGACCGTGCGCCTCGACTGGAAAGGCTATGTCCTCAATCTGATGGACACGCCGGGCCATGTCGATTTCGCGTATGAAGTCTCACGCAGCCTCGCGGCATGCGAAGGCGCGCTGCTGGTGGTGGACGCGGCGCAGGGCGTGGAGGCGCAGACGCTCGCCAACGTCTATCAGTCGATCGAATATGACCATGAGATCGTACCCGTCATCAACAAGATCGATCTGCCCGCCGCCGAGCCCGAAAAGGTCCGCGCCGAAATCGAGGAAGTGATCGGCCTCGACGCGTCCGAGGCGGTGCTGGCGTCGGCCAAATCGGGCATCGGCATCGACGAGATTCTCGATGCGATTGTCGCCAAGATCCCGCCGCCCAAGGGCGACGCGACCGCGCCGTTGAAGGCGATGCTGGTCGACAGCTGGTACGATCCCTATCTCGGCGTCGTCATCCTGGTCCGCGTGATGGCGGGCGTGCTCAAGAAGGGCCAGCAGATCGCCTTCATGGCGGGCGGCACGCAGCATCTGGTCGATCGCGTCGGCTGCTTCCGCCCCAAGATCGAGCAACTGACCGAGCTTGGGCCGGGCGAGATCGGCTTCATCACCGCGCAGATCAAGGAAATCACCGAAACCCGCGTCGGCGACACGATCACCGACGCCAAGAAGCCTGCCGCCGAAGCGCTGCCGGGCTTTAAGGAAGTCCAGCCGGTCGTCTTCTGTGGCCTGTTCCCGACCGACGCCAACGATTTCGAGAAACTTCGCGACAGCATCTCCAAGCTGCGGCTGAACGACGCCAGCTTCAGTTTCGAGATGGAGACGTCGGCGGCCCTGGGCTTCGGTTTCCGCTGCGGCTTCCTCGGCCTGTTGCACCTGGAGATCATCCAGGAACGGCTGATGCGCGAATATGATCTGGATCTGATCACGACCGCGCCGTCGGTCGTCTATCATATCCATCTGTCGCACTCGAAGACCGAGGATGCGCAGACGATCGAGCTCCACAATCCGGCCGACATGCCGGATCCCAACCGGATCGAGATGATCGAGGAGCCGTGGATCGAGGCGACGATCTACGTCCCCGACGAATATCTGGGCTCGATCCTGAAGCTCTGTCAGGATCGGCGCGGCATCCAGAAGAATCTGACCTATGTCGGCGGCCGCGCGCAGCTCACCTACGAGCTGCCGCTCAACGAAGTCGTGTTCGATTTCTACGATCGGCTGAAATCGATCAGCCGCGGCTATGCTAGCTTCGACTATCACCAGATCGGCTATCGCGAGGGCGACCTCGTCAAGATGCAGATCCTGGTCAATGAGGAGCCGGTCGACGCGCTCAGCATGATCGTCCACCGCGCCGCCGCCGAGGCGCGCGGGCGCGGCATGTGCGAACGGCTCAAGGACCTGATCCCGCGTCACATGTTCAAGATCCCGATCCAGGCGGCGATCGGCGGCAAGGTCATCGCGCGCGAGACCATTGCCGCGTTGCGCAAGGACGTGACCGCCAAATGCTATGGCGGCGACGCCACCCGCAAGCGCAAGCTCCTCGACAAGCAGAAGGAGGGCAAGAAGCGGATGCGCGAATATGGATCGGTGAGCATCCCGCAGGAGGCGTTCATCGCTGCCTTGAGAATGGGCGAGGAATAACGCGGGCGCGCCGGCCCACGACCGAGCGATTGGTCGTTTGCCGGGCCTCGAAAGAGCTACCGTAGGATTACAACGGTACGGTCAAGGTGTGCCGGTGGGCCACCCAACGAATGGCTCTTCCATTCACGGCCGCCATGCGCGATTCGCCCGTGCCGCGAACGGCGTTTCCGACGCCGATTTTCGTCTTCCACGGTGCCGCTCCTTTACGATCTGTTGACCATTTCCGTGCGACTGCAACACACGGAGAGTATGCCTTTGTTGTATCGCCTCGCTCAGCAGCCGCGGCGTTTTAGCGCCGGATTCATCACTGCTGTGCTGGGACCGGTGCTGGTACTGGCGCTGGGGCTCGCCATATCCGCGGGCTTTGCCTTGCGCTCGGCAGCGCAGCAGGCGGATCGGGTTTCGGCGGCGCGCCAGGCGCAGGAGGTCGACCTGGCCGTCGGCGGCGCGCTTGATGAGATGGCACAGAGCCAGGCCGGGGCGGCGATCTGGAATTCGCTCGTCTTCCAGTTAGCCAAGCCACATCCGGACTGGGACTGGGTCGATAGCAACGTCGGGGATTGGCTGAACGCCGTCTACGCGCATGACGCGGACTTCATAATCGGCCCGGACGATCAGCCGCTTTACGCGATGATCGGAGGCAAGCGCGCGTCTCCTGCCTCGTTCGCGCAGCTTCGGCGAGTCGCGCTTCCGCTGATCGATGCGGCCCGCGGTAGATCGAATGTCGCACCCAATCCGCACGAGCGGCTTCCGGGAAGGCCGGTGCATCCGCACACCACGGTCCGCACCGCGCCGCGCGCAGTGCATGCCACGGACCTAGCGCAGATCGGCGGCAGGCCGGCCGTGATCAGCGTCATGCGCATCATCACCGAAGAAGGGACCGCCAAAATAACGGTCGGCCCGGATCCGTTGCTGGTGAGCATCCGTTATCTCGACACCGGGTTCATGCATCATCTGGACAAGGTCCAGATGCTGGTCGGAGCCCATTTCGAATCGACCCCGCACGTGAACCCCAGCCAGCAGGCGTTCCAGCTCGCCTCCAGCCGCGGGCAGCGCATTGGCTATCTTCTCTGGCGATCGGACCGGCCGGGCGGTCTGGTTTGGGCCGCCATGGCGCCAAGTGCTGCACTCGCGGTAAGCGGGCTGCTGGTCGCGCTAGCTGTTCTGATTTTCAGCGTCGCGAAATTGATGCGGCGCGATGCGCATTCGCTGGAACAGCTCGGTGCCGCCCATCTTGAGCTAAAGGCGAAGGAGGCGCAGGCGCACCATTTGGCCTTCCATGACACGCTGACCGGATTGCCCAACCGGGCCTTCTTCAACTCGGTCGTGGATCAAATGGTAGCAGCCTGCGAGGGCGAAGAGGCCTTTGCCATCCTGCTCGTCGATCTGGATCGTTTCAAACAGGTCAATGACACGCTCGGGCACCTCGGCGGCGATTTGCTGGTCGAACAGGTAGCCAGCCGGCTGCAGGCACTGATCGGGCCGGCGGATCTTGTCGCTCGGCTGGGCGGCGACGAGTTCGCTATCCTGCTCAGCGACATGAGGTCGGAGGACGAAATCGGCACCGTCGCGGATTCGTTGGTGGCGGCACTTCGCGAGCCATTCGACGTCCTCGGTACCAAGGTGTTTATCGGCGCAAGCGTCGGCATCGCGCGCCGGATGGCGGACCGTGTCGAGCGATCGGAGCTGATGCGCATGGCCGATATCGCTATGTATCGGGCCAAGGCGGAAGGCCGTAACGGCTTCCGCTTTTTCACAGAATCCATGGATGAGAGCGTCCGTCTTCGCCGGGGAATAGAGCGCGACCTGCGCGATGCGATCGCGCACCAGCGTGGTCTGGTCGTTCACTATCAGCCGCAGATGGACGCACATGGATCCACGATCGTCGGAGTCGAGGCTCTGCTGCGCTGGCATCACCTTGATCGAGGTTGGCTCGCGCCTGCAGCGTTCGTGCCTATTGCCGAAGAAACAGGGCTTATTCACGATCTGGGTCGGTGGGTTTTGGGTCAGGCCTGCGCGGTCGCCCGTGACTGGCCCGACCTCTCCGTCGCGGTCAATCTTTCGCCGGTGCAGTTTCGGACTCGCGGATTTGCGGGCGACGTCCTGGCGATCGTTACAAAGGCAGGGGTAAAGCCCGAGCAGATCGAGCTGGAGGTCACCGAAAGCATCTTGCTGGACAATGACGATCTGGTTCGGGATGCGATCGCGTATCTTCGGACTGCCGGCTTTAGAGTTGCGTTGGACGATTTCGGAACTGGCTATTCCAGCCTGAGCTATCTCCGCGATTTCCAGGTCGACAAGCTCAAGATCGACCGCAGCTTCACCAACGGCATTGGCGAAGCCAACGATGCGGCCGCGATCATCGAGGCGGTCATCCGGCTTGGACATGCGATGGGCCTGTCGGTCACGGCTGAGGGCGTGGAGACACCGGAACAGCGCGCGTTCCTCGAGGCCGCTGGTTGCAACGAGTTGCAGGGATTCCTCTTTTCAGCTGCGATACCGGAAGCCGGGATCGCGGATTTTGTTAGCGCCGGTTCCCGCTCGCGCGTAGCCTGAAACGCGCCTGACAGCTGCTGTGCCGCGCAGGCCCGGCGAGACCATGCGCCATATAACGGGTAGGCATTCGGAGGACGCGCAGCATCCCGCTGAGTAGTGATCTCCATCTCTACTTGGGCGTGTCGGCTGGCCGCCCGCACCAATGCTAATTGAAAGAGGGGATCGCGAATTGCCGACGGCGCATGGCGGTACCCACTATGCCGAAGCCCCCCAGCATCATCGCCCATGACGCAGGTTCAGGAACCGATGCGGCGGTGAGGCGCGAGCCGGACACCCGCATCTGAGAGATGGCGAGGGAATCGAACTCGAACGCCACGCCTGTTGAGCCGAACACGATCGCTCCAATCCCCGCGGAGTCTCCGAATCCGAAGGTCAGGCGCCCGTTACGCCGTCCATCATTAAGGCGGACCAAGTCCGCGCCGCTTAGCGAGAGAAGGGGATTGTCGAAATTGATGGAACCGTCCGTATTCAAGCCAAGCAGTTGAACGAAATTGTAGCGATCCAGCGAGCCAAGATAAGCGCTCACGCTCCCCAGCTCATTTTCGCCGCTTGTGTAGCTCCGAAGATCGAAAACCGCCTTCCCCCCAGCCCCGACCGCCAGATACTGACTATCGTCGCCTTTTGGGGCAGCGGCCACACCGACCGTGCTGCCTTTGAAATAGCCAAAGCCGGACGAGTGCGAGCCGTCAATCTGAAGGCTGGCGTTGCCATCGAAGTCGGCGACCACGTGCTCGCTCGATTGCAAGCCAGGATCGGAAAGTTTTCCCGTCCCGTTGATGCTTGCCGGGTTCATCCGAGCCGCGATGCTTTGCCCGGCAGAAGGTGCAGTGGCAACGGCGGCCATTATAATGGCGCCGACAAGTAGAATATTACGCACGATTACTAACCCCCAGGATGTCCGTACTGGACCGGGGTGTATATTACCGATTTTTTAAGGAAAGGGAATATGAGAAGGTGACTAATGATCTTGGTTTCAATTAATAGTTAATTTACAGGAATGGCCATGCATTTCCGCGTTAATGAATATTCGGTGAGTACTTATCGAGGTCAACAGTCAATAAGGATTATTGCCTCGTGGCTTCCATTGTAATCCGTACGCCCACGCGATTATCACTCATGCCACCGATGAGCGGGCAATAAGACAGCCCGCCGACCCAGTGGCGTCCTCCGTCCAGATTGATTATTCGGGGTAAGTCGGAGTTTGCGCATTGCTGCGCGTCGATCTCCTCCGGAGGTCTCGAAATGGACCTGGGCGGAAGGGTGCTTAGCTGTCGTCGGCTACGGTGCTGCCGCGGATCTTGAGCTGGTAATCGAGCGAGCGGCGGAAGCCGACGCTGCTCTCGGCCTGGCGGTAATAGGGGTCGGTCAGCATATCCACTGCCGCCGCGGCCATCGCCGCCTTGGGCTGGTGGATCGTGGTGAGCTGCGGCCAGGCGAGGCGCGAGGTCGGCGCGTCGTCGAAACCGCCAATGGCGAGCTGGTCGGGCACGTTCAGATGATGCTTCATCGCGACCATCAGCACGCCCAACGCCATATCGTCGTTGCTGGCGAACACCGCAGTCGGACGGTCGCCGGCAGAAAGCAGCGCTTCGCCCAATTCCACGCCCGATCGGACCGAAAAATCGCCCTCCAGCACGATCTTGGGATCGATCGGCAGTTGTGCCGCGATCATCGCCTCGACGAAGCCGGCGAAGCGCTTGCGCGACGCGCTGTGCGCCGGATCGCCTTTGAGGAAGCCGATCCTTTTGTGGCCGCGCGCGATAAGATGGCGCGTCATCTCGGCGGCGGCGGCCTGATCGTCCATGCGCACATAGCCGGACCGATCTTCCTCGCCGCTCGGCGAGATGCGGACATAAGGCAGGTCGGCCGCCTCGATCACCTCCAGCACCTTGGGATCGTCGCACAAAGGCGGAGTCAGCATGATGCCGTCGAGCCGCAGCGTGCCGAGCGTCCCCGCCAGCTCGCGCGCCCAATGCGGGTCGTTACGGTCGATCGGTTCAACCAGCAGGTGATAGGATCGCTCGCGACAGCGCTTGAGCGCCCCCAGTTGCACGTCGGCGGCATAACCGGAGCTCGGATCGTCCGTCAGGAAGCCGAGCAGATAGGATCGCGAACTCGAAAGGCTTCGCGCGAAGGCATTGGGACGGTAGTCCAGCTCGCGCACCACGCGCAGCACCTGTTCGCGTTTGTCGGCGCGGACATGCGCTTCACCATTGATCACCCGCGACACCGTCTTGGGCGAAACCCCGGCGCGCGCCGCCACATCCTTGATGGTTACGACCGTCAAACCCCTGACCCCCGACATGCCCGCGCGAACGCGGCGATGAACAGATAGCACAAAGCGGGCAGCGCCAAAGAGGCTGCAAGCCCGACCCGATCGGCGAGCGCGCCGGTCAGCATCGGCACCACCGCTCCGCCGACCACCGCCATGCACAGCAGGGTCCCGCCGGGCGTCGCCAGCCTTGGATCCTCGGGCAGTGCCAGCACATAGATGGTCGGATACATGATCGAATTGCACAGCCCGACCGCCAGCAACGCCACGCCGCCGATCATGCCCTCCGCGGTCGCGGCGATCAGGGTGAGCAAGGCCGCGCCGATCGCCGCGAACATCAGCAGCATGGCCGGACGGACGCGTTTCATCGCATAGGCGCCGGCCAGTCGTCCCAGCATTGCCCCGCCCCAATAAAGACTGACCATCCGGGCCGCGCTGACCGGCATCGCGCCGAACGTGTCCGGCATCACCAGATAATTGACCAATAGCGCCCCGATCGCGACCTCGGCGCCGGCATAGACGAAGATCCCGACCGCGCCCGCCACCAGCCGCCGGTTGCGCAACAGCAATGGCCAGTCGAGCCGCGCCCCGGCAATGTCCGCCTGCGCCGATCGGTCGAGCAGCGACCGATTGAGGAAGAACATGGCGGCGAGCGCCGCCAGCACTAGAATGGCGAAGATGAAGGGTGGGGCGATCTCCACGATTGCGGGCAACCCCGTCGTCGCGGGATTGCCCAGCACATATTGCGCGGCGACGAGCGGAGCGACCACGGTACCGACCGAATTGAACGCCTGCAGCAGGTTGAGACGATAGGCAGCGCCTTCCGCGCTCCCGACCACCGCCACCACCGTATTCGCCGCGATCTGGAGGAATGTGATGCCCGCCGACAGCATCAGCAACGAGAAGAGCACCATCGCATAGGAATGGAGCCCATGCGCCCACAGGAACAACATGCAAGAAACCGCCATCACCCCCAGTCCGATCGCGGCCGATCGCATATAGCCGATCGCGATGATCGCGAGCGCGATCGGAATCGCGAACAACAGATAGCTCATGTGGAACGCGAACTGGATCAGCAGCGCACGCACATAATCGAGCCCATAGACCAACGTCATGCGCGGCACGAACAGGCTGATGGTCGAGGACAGGAAGCCACCGATGAAGAAGACGCCGATCGACAGGCGGAACAGCCGCGTTGCATTGTCCTGATGAGCCATCCCCGTCACGGACCGAATATTTACCGCTTGAGCAACGACTTGCAACGGCCGTGAGGTCGCAGGCAGGATCTATGTTGACATCGATGTCTGACTCGTCGAGAAGTCGATCCGACGCAACTCTTTGGGTCTCCTACCCCCCCTAGGCTGCTTCGGTAGCCGGGAATTGACGGCTGCCGCGCTCTGCGCGGCGGCCGTTCCTTTTTAAGGCTGTCGTCGAGGCCTCAAGAGCTGCGGCTTCCTCCCGATAATGCTCGCTTCGTCGGATAAACCTACGGCACCAGCCTGTTAGCGCTAACGTTGCATTTATTGACATCGATGTCGATCATGATACGCGGATAACCAAGCAGGAAAACACTGCTTGTCCAAAGAAACGGCGTCTGGGGAAAGTCGCCGTAAAAGGGAGGTAATATGAACGGCTTACGGCTTTCGTCGGCGCTTGCGCGCTCGGCTTCCGCTTTTGCAATCGCAACCTGTTTGATGGTCCCCGGCCTCGCGTTGGCGCAGACGGCGTCGAATTCGGGCGCCGTGACCGGCGCCCAACCCGCTACCGCCAATCCGGCCGTAGCGCAGGCCGATGCGCTGGCCGGCGATGAGGTTGTCGTGACGGGCATCCGCGCCTCGCTCGAGCGTTCGATCGCGATCAAGCGCGACTCGACCGGCGTGGTCGATGCGATCTCGTCGGAAGATATCGGCAAGTTCCCCGACACCAATCTCGCGGAGTCGCTTCAGCGCATCACCGGCGTCTCGATCAATCGCGTCAACGGCGAAGGCGCGACCGTGACGGTTCGCGGTTTCGGTCCGCAGTATAACCTCGTGACTTTGAACGGCCGCCAGCTCGCCGCGGCCAACGTCACGGTCGTCGGTGGCGACCAGAATGGCGATGGCGCGGGCGGTTTCGATCGTTCGTTCGATTTCTCCAACCTCGCGTCGGAAGGCGTGAAGACGCTCGAAGTCTACAAGACCGGCCGTGCCGCGGTTCCGACCGGCGGCATCGGCGCCACGATCAATGTCGTCAGCCGCAAGCCGCTCGATGCGCGCGAAAGCGGCTTCAACGGCTCGATCGGCGCCAAGGCGGACTACGACCGCAGCACGCGCGACTGCGTCTCCTGCGGTAGCCATGTCACGCCCGAAGTTTCCGGCGTTCTGAGCTGGTCGAACCCCGAACAGACGTTCGGCGTCTCGATCTTCGGCAGCTATCAGCGCCGCAACTTCTCCGTGCCGAGCGTCGCCAATAACGGCTGGAACATCGTCAAGCTGTCCGATTTCCTGAACACGGGCGGACCGTACATCAACGCATCGACCAAGCTGAACAATACTCCGAGCGATCCCACCACATTGGTCGGTGTGCCGGACGACTTCCGCTACCATTTCTCGGAAGATCGCCGCACCCGCATTAACGGCCAGGCCTCGGTCCAGTGGAAGCCGACTGACACGCTGACCTTCACCGCGGACACGTTGTACGCGCAGGACAAGCAGATTGAGCGCCGTTCGGACGAATCCAACTGGTTCAACCGTCCGTTCGACGTCGTAACTTTCAACAGCAATCCGGGTGTCGTGACGACCACCTATCTCCACGAAACGGAGAATGGTTCGACCAAGGATAGCGGCTCCGAACAGGCTTATCGCGCGCAGAAAGGCCAGCTCAAGGATTTCGGCCTGAATGCGAAATGGGATGTCACCGACAATTTCCACATCGTCGCGGACGGCCATGTCAGCATCGCGTCCAGCTCGCCGGATAACCCCAACGGCGTCAGCTCGACGGCGGTGGCGATCTCCTCGCCGATCCTGTCGCAATATGGGCTGGATCAGTCGACGGGTTTCCCGCGCGAGACCATCTCGACCAACGATTCTGCCAAGGGCAACAATAACGGCCATTGGGACGTGGGCGATCTCGCCACCCAGCAGAACCGCCAATTCTCGTCCTGGCAGCGTCAGAATCTGAAGGAAGGCCGCGTCGATGCCGGCTGGGATCTGGGTGGCGGCAGCCGCTTCGATTTCGGTGGCGATTATCGCAAGTCGAACGTGGATCAGCGTCAGTACAACACCATCCAGACGCTGGGCGACTGGGGCAATGCCAACCCGCGCGACGTGAATGCGATCGCTCCGGGCCAGGTGCAGGAATTCTGCCTAGTCTGCACCTTCCATCACCACGATCCGAAAGCAGCCGGCGACGCCCTGATCTCATGGCGCACTCAGGACGCGACCAAGCTCTACAACACGCTGTTCGACGCCTATAAGGCATTGGGCCACAACATGCGTATCGACGCGAACACCAACAATCGCGTGAAGGAAAATATCTGGGCGGTTTACGGTCAGTTCACGTGGAAGGGCCAGGTTGGCGATCATGACGCCACCATGGTGGCAGGTGCCCGGTACGAGCAGACGCGGGTGAATTCCACGTCGCTCCAGACCATTCCGACCGCGGTCGTGTGGCAGGCCGATAACGACTTCACGATCTTCCAGTCCGCGGATCAGCAGCCGGTCTCCGCGAAGGGCCGGTACAACAACCTGCTCCCTTCGTTGGACTTCCAGCTCGCCATCCGCGACAATCTGATCGGTCGTTTCTCTTTCTCCAAAACGATCTCGCGCCCGAATTACGGCAACCTGTTCGCGTCCACGACGGCAACGCCTCCGGGGCGGCCGACCGTGCTCGGTGGCGTTCCGGGCGGCTTCAAGAATGATGCCGATCTGCAGCCGCTGATATCGGACAATTTCGACCTGTCGCTGGAATGGTATTTCAAGCCGGGCAGCTATCTGTCGGGGGGCTTCTTCGAGAAGCGCGTGCACAATTTCATCGGCAACAGCCTGGTCAACCAGAACCTGTTCGGCCTGCGCGACCCGACATCGGGTCAGCCCGGGACCCGTTCGGGCACGGCCAAGACCGCTCTGCAGAGTATGGGCTATGACCTCAGCGACGTGAACCTGTTTACGCTCACAGCGCTGATGCAGCAGCATGGTGGCAATCTTGCTGCGGCCCAAACGGAGTTCAATGCGAATTACGACACCACCAACCGCGCGTTGAAGCAGTCGTTCGTCGACTCGGTGCTCGCAGCCGTGGATATCCTGCCGGACTCGAGTGACCCGTTGATGCAGTTCCAGGTCAACACCCCGATCAACAACAAGGACGCGAAGATCTGGGGCTTCGAGCTTGCCGGCGAATATTTCTTCGGCAATTCGGGTATCGGCGTCGCCGGCAGCTACACGCTGGTGCGTGGCGATGTCGGGGCCAATGTCACCGCGGACCCGAGCGCCAATCAGTTCGCGCTGGTGGGCCTCAGCGACACGTTCAACGTGACTGCCATCTACGACAAAAACGGCATATCGGCTCGCCTGGCGTACAATTACCGCAAGAAGTTCCTCTCGGATCTTAACCGCGGCGGCAGCCATAATCCGGTCTTCACAGCCCCTTACGGCCAGCTCGACCTGAACGTGAGCTACGACATCACGCCCAAGATCTCGGTGTCGTTCGAGGGCATCAACCTGACCGAGGAAGGCATCCGCACTTATGGTCGCGACAAGGTCGAGACCTTTTTCATGCAGGAAGGCTCCGCGCGCTTCCTGTTGGGTGTACGTTACAAGTTCTGATCTTCGGATCCGAACCCGAGATGGAAGGGCCGCTGGCGACAGCGGCCCTTTTCTTTGGTCCCCGCCCGATCCCAAAGAATATCGTTCTGGTCAGGAGACTGGACAAAAGCCGCGCTTTGGGCGACGATTTACCGCCGGCCCGGAGGGTGGCATAGGGGGTTTTTATGAACATCCGGACGTACCTGGCGGGCGGCGCGGCTGCCGCCACGCTGATGCTCGGTGCCTGCCACAAGGCAGATGACGCCGCGACCAATGAAGTCAATGCCGCGGCCGAGCTTCGAACATGGCGGACACCAACGCCAATGACGAGATGATGAACGAGGATAGCGGCAACAAGGCTGCCATGAACGCGAGCTAAGACGGAGCGGCATCGTCCCGCCGCGGGCCGCATCTATATCTTCTTCAAGAGCGCGGAGCCATTGCGCGTCATCTTGCCCCATGGGATTTAAATGCCGGAAAATCATTTTGGATAGCGCTACCATTGCAATACGGACGGAGCGGTCCTTTCGGGCGATAGGGCGATTCTGGAAACGGTTTCCGGCCGGAACGACGTCGATCCAGCTTCCGTTACATCGTGTCGGCTAGCGGCGGCTTCGGATCGAGATAGCGTCGAACCAGATGGTTTCATCCCCCGATATTCCGACGCTGCGTCTGTGCAGCCTGCTGGAGAGCGCGGCATATGCGGCGATCTTCATCACCTTCTGGGCGCGCCGCCGCGATCAGCCTTATTTACTGCACTGGGGCATGAGCTCGGTTCTCTACGCGCTCGCGCTCTTCGGATTCGAATTCAGGCCCGGTCCCGCAACGCCCTGGACCAGCGCCACGAATTACGGGCTCGTCGCGCTGGCCGACTTTTTGCTGATCACAGGCATGCGGATCTTCGATGGCAAGCCAGCCTTCCGTCCCTGGATGGCGCTGCCGATCCTGGCAACCGCGCTCGCTGTTGCGCTGCCGATCGCCTTGATACCCGGCCATAATGGTTTGACGGTGAGTCACGTGCTGGGCTCGATCGGGCTCGGCGCGTGCATGGTGATATGCGCGCTCGCGATCTTGCGCGGTGCCGACGACATTGCGGCGCCGCGCCGGATCGTCGGCATTGCAATGTTGGCCTACGGTCCCGGCTATATCGTGTCGATCTGTATCGAATTGTGGGGCGCCTTGGGTTCGACCACGCTCGATCTTTTGCCGATGCTGCAGGATCAGGTCCTGCTTGGCGTGCTCAACCTCGGTCTGCTCGCGACCCCGTGGGAGCGTGCGCTGCGCGAGCTCAAGGAATCGGTGCTCCGCGATGCGCTCACCGGCGCCTGGAATCGTGCCGCGCTCAAACAACATGATGCCGAGCTCGCGCAGCCCGCGACCAGCCTGTTCCTGATCGACATCGACCATTTCAAGAAGATCAACGACACGCACGGCCATGCTGCGGGCGATGCGGTGCTGATCGCCCTGTCAGCCCACGTCCAGGCACTTGTCGCGGAGCGTGGCGGCATGTTCGTTCGGCTGGGTGGCGACGAGTTTGTGATGGCGGCGCCGACCACAGACGATCGCGACGCGAGCGCGCTTGCCGAGCGAATCCGTGCCCTTCCCGATCCGGTTTCGACCGGCCTGCCGCTTTTCTCGCTCAGCATCGGCCAGTCGCGTGTCCACACCGATGAGACCAGCCTGTCGCAGGCGATGGCCCGCGCCGACCTCTCCCTCTATCGCGCTAAGGCCGGCGGACGCGACCAAGTTGCCGCGGCCTGAGCCTCGGCCGTTATGCTCAGGCCGCGCGCGATTCCAGCTTGGATTCGAGTAGCCGCGTCGCCTCCCCGGCGGGGACGGGCCTGCTAAAAAGAAAACCTTGTATCGAGGTCGCGCCCTGACGACGGAGAATAGCGAGCTGGGGCTGCTCTTCGACCCCCTCCGCGGTTGTTTCCATCCCGAGCGCATCGGCCAGGTCGATGATCGCCTTGACGATTGCCCCCGCGCCCGGGCGCGACAGGAGCGCGACCACGAAGGAGCGGTCGATCTTGATCTTGTCGAACGGAAAGCTTTGCAGATAGCTGAGCGAGGAATAGCCCGTGCCGAAATCATCGAGCGCGATCCGAACGCCGAGGCCGCGCAATGTGTGCAGCAATTGCAGCGTGCTGTCCGAGCGCTCGAGGAAAAGGGATTCGGTGATCTCTATCTCCAGCCGGTCAGGCCTGAGACCGCTATTTTGCAGTGCCTGAAGCACGACGTGGCTGAGCCCCGGTCGTTGGAACTGGACCGACGACACGTTGACGGCGACGCGGACATGATCGGGCCATAAGGCCGCTTGACGGCATGCCTCCTGAACCACCCATGCGCCGATCTGAACGATCAGCCCGGTTTCCTCGGCGATCGGGATGAATTCCACGGGTGGGATCGAACCTCTTGTCGGGTGATTCCAGCGCAATAGCGCCTCGAATCCCCCGACCCGATCTGCGCTCAGGTGGAACAGCGGCTGGTAATGAAGTTCAAGCTCACCATTGACGAGTGCCTGACGGAGATCGACCTCGATCGAGCGCCGCGCCTGGGCGACCGCGTTCATCGGTTCCTCGAAGAAGCGATAGGTGCCGCGGCCCGCTTCCTTGGCCTTGTAGAGTGCAAGCTCGGCGCTCCGCAGCAGCGCATTGTCGCTCGTCCCGTCGGCGGGCGCGATCGCGATTCCGATGCTGGCCTTGCTCTCCAGCAGATGTTCGTTGACCTGGATCGGTGCCTCCACGGCAGCGAGCGCCCGCCGGGCCAGCTCGTCGATCGCGCCCGTATCGCCTCCGAATGCCTTTACCAGAACGAATTCGTCGCCGCCCAACCGCGCCACAAAGATATCGCCCAATTCTTCGCTCAGCCGGGTCGCGATCCCCCGCAACAATTCGTCGCCGGTCGGGTGGCCCAGCGTGTCGTTCACGCCCTTGAAATTGTCGAGATCCATGCAAAGCAATGCGACATTGCCCCGGCGCCGCTCGACCATGCGCAATTGATGCTCAAGATGCTGGTTGAAATTGGCGCGGTTGGGCAAGCCGGTCAGCAGATCGTTGAAGGCAAGATGCGTGATGCGCTTCTCACGCTCGACAATGTCGGACGACATGCGGTTGAAAGTCGCAGCGAGACGGCCCAGTTCGTCCTGGCTGCTGATGGGCACGCTCGCAAGCTGGCCATCGGCGAGCTTGCCCGCTGCTGCATCCAGTAAGGAGATGGGAAGCGTGATCGAGCGCGCCATCCGCCACGTCGCCAGAACGACCAGACCGAGCCCGAGAACGCCAATCACGGCGATCGCGATTTCGAGCGGGCGATAGGGGCTGAGTGCAAGCCGCATCGGATATTGCAGGAGCAGCACAGCCGGAGGCGAACCCGGCACGGTCGGCAGCGGCTTGGCGAGCGCGATCGACAGGCCGCCGGGGCCGTCTATTTCGGCCGGCTGGCCGCGGCGCCAATTGGCTTCAATGAAGCGGCTGATCGAGGGATCGGCAGTCCTGGCGCTGGCGTCCGCGCCGCCCCAATTGCCGTCGCTGCGGCGCATATAAACCGCAGCTGTCAGCGGGATCGCCGACATGCGTTCGAGCAAGCGCATCTCGCGCTGATCGAGCTCGGCGGCGAACACCACCCAACCGGTGAGCGCAGGGGCCATGATTGGGGCAGCAACGATCTTGTGCGCCTGACCACCGAGGTTGGCGACGCCGGCGGTGACGCCTTCGTCGAGCCGGGTCGAGAGGGCCGAGGCATCCGGAATTTCGCGGGGCTCGGGCAGACCGGTGACCGTGCCGTTCACGTCGATTATGAAAGCAGTGCTCAGTCCTACGCGGTGGCGCAGATTGACGAGCGCGGACTCAATTGTGTTCTTGTCATTCGTCGCGACCGCTGCGCGGAAGCCGAAGTCGCGAGCGAGTAGCCCCGCCGCGCCACGCAATTGGCTGGTTTGCTGATCCCACAACCGATCGAACACTGTGCCGTTGGCGATCAGTTCCTGGCGGACCTGGACCTTCGAATTGTGCGCAACCACGCCGAACAGCAGGCCCGCCACGCACAGCATTCCGATCGCGAACAGCCCGGCATAGAGCACCGCCAGGCGCGTGCGCAGTTGACGGAAGCCGAAGTGGCGCTTGAAGCGCATTGTCAGTAACCCGATCCCGGATCGTGCGGTGGCGCGCGCATCGGCGCCACGAAACGCTCTGCGTGCGCGCCCGCCTCCGCCAAAGTGACGTTGCGCGAGATGCTGTTGCCGGGCGCGCGCAAATAGGGGTGCCACACCGAGATCGTGACGGTGCCGGCGGGAACATCGCGCAGCAGGACATGGCCGTTTGCGTCGGCCGTCTTCGCCCACGGCGTGTCGACCACGTCCAGATAGGCGATCATGCGGTCGTGAATATTGCAGCCCAATGGCACGATGCCCGGCTTGTCGAACAAGACCGATTGGTTCTGTTGCTTGCTGGCGAGCTTGAGTTCAAATTTCTTCGCCGCCGAGAAGGAATAAACATGATGCCGGACCGGGTCGTGGTTCATGAACATCACGGTCGCCCCCACCGGCACCGCTGTGACAAACGGACGGAATTGAATATCCTGCTGATCGATCACATAAGCCCCGCTCGGCCGGGGCCGGGGGGTCGGATGGCCAACCGGATGGACCGCAACTACCGCCCCCGCGATTGGCCTACCGTCGGCTCCGTGCACCCGTATATCGAGGTCAGCCGCGCACGCCGCCGCCGGCAGCGCCGCCGCGCCCCAGGCACCGTGAAGGACCATGATCCAAAAATGCGGACGGCGCATAGGCGAGGCGGTATCATCAAAGTCTAAGCAAACCCTAACCCGGGATGGTGATTTGCAAAATTTAACCTGCGGTTGCGGCGCGCAGGCGCAAGGTCAGGCGCAGTACATTCTGGTTCTGGTGCGGGTCGAGACCTTCGCGTAGCCGGGCGTTGCGTCGACTGTCGATATGAAGCGCTTCCGCCAGCAGGGTTGCATGTCGCATTAGCGGCCAGCGCGCGGCTGCGGTTGCGGCCCAGCCCGTCTCATCGTCGTCCGACAGGACCCGGCTGCCATGGTTGCGCGTGCTGAACGCCTCGATCCGCCCTGATACCGAGCCTTTCGAAAGCTGGCGCGTGCCAAGCAGGAAGGCGGAACGATAGCGCATGTCGATCCAGCGCCGCCCATCCGCACCCAGGAGTCCCATGATCGTGGTGCCGTCGATCGCCTGGGCGGTGAGTCTGGTCCTGTCGTCAAGATCAAGCGTCGCGCCAAGATGGTTGAAACGCGTGCGCCAACCCCATTGCAAGCCTGCATCCAGTGCTTCGGGGTCACCGCGATTGTCATAGTGGAAATATTGAATCTGGAATGGCCCCGGCGGCGCCCAGGTCAATTTCGCATACCAGCCGATATGGTGATCCAGATCGATCGTCGGTCGCGTCCGCAGTGCCTGCATGCCATCGCGCATGAAGGCGTTCATCAACGGCAGCGGCTGGAGGCTGAACAGTGTCGCTTTCTCGTCGTGCAACGCCCAGCCGCGGAAGGTGAGAAGGGTGCCCGCGGTATCGTTCAGTTCGAAGGCGGCGGCGGCAAAGGCGAGGCGGTGTTCGCCAATCATCGTGCTGAAATTGGCTTCGACCCCGCCAACCTTCACTTCCTCGCCGATCCAGCTGTTGATCGCGGATGGTGTGACGGTTTCGACCACCGGCCATTCCGCGCCGCCATGTTCCAGGCTGACCGGAGGATAGAAAATGCCCGCGCGCACGTTCATGCGGACCGTGCCGAGCGGCAAGGGCCGCCAGCGCAGATAGGCCTCGCTGACATCGACCGCTTTGTCCTGGCCGCGCTGCGCGACCACCGAGAGCAGGCCGCGCAGCGACCAGCCGAAATCGGGCTGCAGCACCAGGCCGGCTTCGGTGAAATAGGGGCGCGCGCGCAGCCCGTTGCCGTCGGCATTGCCGAAACGGGCTTTGCCGGTCCCGCCGGATCCGTTCTTCTCGTCAAGCCATGCGCGCGGACCGTTCGCGGTGGCGAGATCGAAGTCGGCATAGGCGGTCAGCAATCCCGTCTCGGCAGGATCGGTGGCATGTGCCGGAGCCGCCGACAGCAAGGCCGCGGCGACGGCCAGGAAGCCGATCCGGCGAGTAAATATGGCAAGGGAGGCATTCCGACCCATTCGGCCCCCTTACGTCGATATGCTTAAGAGGGGTTTACCAGCGATCGGCGCGCCGCCATCGCTCCGGCCTGGACCTTGATCGGTTCAGGCTCCAGGCCTCAGCGCCGGACGTCGAGGCCGCCTTCCAGAAACGCAGCCAGATCACGCCGCGTAAACAGGCTCGCGTCGCCCGGCAGGCTGTGCTTGAGCGCGGTCAGCGCCAGGCCTGTCCGTGCGACATCTTCAAGGCCCAATCCTTCAAGCAGGCCGTGCAGCACGCCCACCGCGAAGCTGTCGCCCGCGCCGATCCGGTCGACGATGCCGGAAAGCAATAGCTCGCCGGTCTGGAAACCCCGTTCGGGCGTGTCGATCCGCGCGGAGAGGCGATGCCGGTCGCTGTCTTCGACGTGGCGCGCGGTTGACGCCATCAGTCTGAGCTTGGGGAAGGCGGCGAATGCGGCCTGGGCCGCCTCGCGCCTGCGGTCTGCGCTGTCGCCGGAAATATGCTGGTCGAGCAGAAGCGCGACGTCCTGATGATTGCCGAACAGGATGTCGGCCTGCGCCACCAGTCGGGAGAGCGTTTCACGCGGCTTGCCGTCCCATCGCTCCCACAATTTCCCGCGCCAATTTCCGTCGAAAGAGATCGGCACGCCGCGCGCGATCGCCGCGTCGGCCGCGGCCAGTGCCGCCTTGGTCCCGTTTGGGCCGAGCGCCGGGGTGATGCCGGACAGATGGAGACGGCCGGCGCCCGCGAGGATTTGGTCCCAGTCCCAGCAATCGGCCGGCGCTTCGGCGAAGGCGGAATGCGCGCGGTCGTAAATCACGTTGGTCGCCCGCAGCCCCGCGCCCGGGGTGACGAAGTACAGGCCCATGCGCTCGCCCCGGCGCTGAATCAGCCCCGTATCCACGCCTTGCGCGCGCAGCGCCTGGAGGGCCGCGTCACCCAGCGGATTGTCTGGCAGCGCGGTCACCATCCGGGTCGGATGGTCGAGGCGCGCCAGCCCGGTTGCGACATTCGCCTCGGCACCCGCAACCCACACGTTGAGCCGCGCCGATTGCAGCAGCAGTTCCCGATTGGGCGGCGACAGGCGCAGCATGATCTCGCCGAAGAAGACGGTCGGCTTGGGTGCGGGCATTGAGGGCCTTTCGAACATGTCTTCTCTCTCTTAAGCGCGTGCCGCTGAAGACCGCAAATCCGCCGCCGCAGCGCAGACCCAATGGCAAAGGGCGCGTGACTTCTCTAGGTTCGCGCCGTTCCGAGTCTCATGGAGGCGTAGGTGAGCGATCCCAACGATGTGACGCGGCGTACTCTGTTGGCGGGCAGCGCTGCCGCAGCCGGCATTGCGACCGCTCCAGCGATCGCCCGGGAACCCGTTGTACCGCGAAAGTCTTCATCCCGCATGACCCCGAAAATGCCGGTTTCGCTGACCGTCAACGGCCAGGCCGAGACGCTTACCCTGGATCCGCGCGTCACTTTACTCGACGCATTGCGCGAGCATCTTCACCTGACCGGCAGCAAGAAAGGCTGCGACCACGGCCAGTGCGGCGCCTGCACGGTCATCGTCAACGGCCGGCGCGTCAATTCCTGCCTGACCCTCGCGGTGATGCACGACGGCGATCAGGTTACGACCATCGAAGGCCTGGGTTCGCCCGAGAAACTGCACCCGATGCAGGCCGCCTTCGTCAAGCATGACGGCTTCCAGTGCGGCTATTGCACGCCGGGTCAGATCTGCTCGTCGGTGGCGATGCTTGGCGAGATCAAGGACGGCATTCCCAGCCATGTCACCGAGGATCTGGCCCATGTCGACTTTTCGGACAGCGAGGTGCGCGAACGGATGAGCGGCAATATCTGCCGCTGCGCGGCTTACCCCAACATCATCGCCGCGATCCGGGAGGTGCATGAGGCATGAGGCCCTTCACCTACGAGCGCGCGACCAGCGCCCAGGCGGCAGCTCAGGCCGCTGCTGCCAATCCGCATGCCAAATTCATCGCCGGCGGCACCAATCTGCTCGATCTGATGAAATTGCAGATCGAGACGCCCACCCATCTGATCGACGTCAACCATCTCGGCCTCGATCGGATCGAGAAGACGCCCGATGGGGGCCTGCGCATCGGCGCACACGTTCGCAACACCGATCTCGCCGCCGACAGGATTGTGCGCAAGGATTATGCGGTGCTGAGCCGGGCCTTGCTCTCCGGCGCGAGCGGGCAATTGCGCAACAAGGCGACCACCGCGGGCAATCTGCTCCAGCGCACCCGCTGCCCCTATTTTTATGACACGTCGAAGCCTTGCAACAAGCGCAAGCCCGGCTCGGGCTGCGCAGCGATTGGCGGGTTCAACCGCAATCTTGCCATCATGGGGGTGAGCGACACCTGCATCGCGACGCATCCGTCCGACATGGCGGTGGCGATGCGTGTGCTCGACGCGCGGATCGAGACGATCAATCCCCACGGCATCGCGCGCGCCATCCCGATCGCCGAATTCCATCGCCTGCCCGGCGACACGCCGCATATCGAGACGATGTTGCAACCGGGCGAACTTATCACCGCGGTGACCTTGCCGAGGCCGCTCGGCGGCAAGCATGTCTACCGCAAGGTGCGCGACCGCGCGTCCTACGCTTTCGCCAATGTCTCGGTAGCGGCGGTGATTGGCGACGGCTTACAGCATTTCGCCTTCGGCGGGCTTGCGCACAGGCCGTGGCGGATCGAGGATGCAGAACGGGAGCGGGGCGCGGACGCGATCGCCGCCGCGGTGCTGGCGGGGGCCCGGACGACGCCCCAAAATCAGTTCAAGACGATCCTGACGCGCCGTACCTTGGGCGCAGTGCTGCGGGAGGTGCGGGCATGAGCGAGCTGCTGTTCGACCAGCCGGCGGGCCCCAATCCGATCGATCGCGGCAAGGTGGTCGGCGTTGCGCACGACCGTGTCGATGGCCCCCGCAAGGTTTCCGGCCGCGCGCCTTATGCCTATGAGCATCATGCCGAGGCGCCCGACCCGGCTTATGGCTTCATCCTGCCGGCCGGCATCGGCAAGGGTCGCATCGCCTCGATCGATACCCGGGATGCTGAGGCCGCGCCCGGCGTGCTACTGGTGATGACGCACCTCAACGCGCCGAAACAGGGGCCCGAAAAAGGCGATTTCGCACCGCAATTGATCGGGCCGGAGATCAGGCATTATCACCAGGCCGTGGCCTTCGTCGTCGCCGAGACATTCGAGCAGGCGCGCGACGCGGCCAATCTGGTGCGCATTTCCTACACCGCCCAGCCCGGCCGCTTCGATCTCGCGAAGGAAAAGGCGAAGGCCTATCCCCCGTCGCGCGAGCAGGTTTTCGGCGACAATCCCGACAGCAAGGCCGGCGATTTCGATGCCGGTTTCGCGGCTGCGCCGGTCAAGCTGGACGTGACCTACACCACGCCCGACCAGAGCCACATGATGATGGAGCCGCACGCGACCATCGCCAAATGGGACGGCGATAGATTGACTGTGTGGAACGCCAACCAGATGGTCAATTGGGCGGTGCGCGATCTGTCGGGCACGCTCATGATTCCGAAGGAGAAGATCCGCGTCGTCTCGTCGTTCGTCGGCGGCGGCTTTGGCGGCAAGCTCTGGATCCAGGCGGATTGCGTGCTGGCGGCGCTCGGCAGCCGCCAGGTCGGCGGCCGGCCGGTCAAGGTCGCGCTCGCCCGGCCGCAGATCATGAACAATACGACCCACCGCCCGGCGACGATCCAGCGCGTGCGGATCGGCGCGGATGCGCAGGGTAATATCCTAGCGATCGGGCACGAGAGCTGGAACGGCAACAAGCATGGCGGCGCGGTCGAAACCGCGACCGGCCAGACGCGTCAGCTCTATGCGGGCAAGGACCGCATGACCGCGCTCCGCTTCGCCGACATGGATTTGCCCATCGGCAATGCCATGCGTGCGCCGGGCGAGGCGGTTGGTCTGCTCGCGCTCGAATGCGCGATGGACGAACTTGCTGAAAAACTGAACATCGACCCGGTCGAGCTGCGCATCCGCAACGATGTTCAATATGATCCGGAAAAGGGGCCGCGTACGCCATTCTCCAGCCGCAAATTCGTTGAATGCCTCAAGGTGGGCGCGGACAAGTTCGGCTGGTCGAAGCGCAAGGCCCAGCCCGGCCAGATGCGCGACGGCAGGTGGCTGATCGGCTACGGCATGGCCGGCGCGATCCGCGGCAACCTGGTCATGGATTCCGCCGCGCGCGTGACACTGCAGCCCGACGGCACGATCCTCGTCGAAACCGATATGACCGATATCGGCACGGGCAGCTATACGATCATCGCGCAGACCGCAGCCGAGATGATGGGCGTGCAACTCGGACAGGTCGAGGTCCGGCTGGCCGATTCCAATTTCCCGGTCTCGTCGGGTTCGGGCGGCTCCTGGGGCGGCAACAGTTCGACCGCAGGTGTTTACGCGGCCTGCGACAGCCTGCGTCAGCAGGCTGCGCTGAAAGCAGGCTTCAATATTTCCGATGCCACATTCGCGGACGGTGCTGTCCGCTCGGGCGGACGCTCCGTACCGCTCGCTGAGGCGGCCGGGCCGCAAGGCTTGAGCGCGGAGGGCAATATCAAGTTCGGCGGCCTGTCGCAGAAATATGCGCAGGCGAGCTTCGGTGCGCATTTCTGCGAGGTCGGCGTCGATCCGGATACGGCCGAAGTGCGTGTGCGGCGCATGCTGACCGTGGCCGCCGCAGGGCGCATCCTCAATCCCAAGACCGCGCGCAACCAGTGCCTGGGCGGCATGACGATGGGGATCGGGGCGGCGCTGATGGAGGAGTGCGTGGTCGATACGCGCTTCGGCTATTTCGTGAACCACGATTTCGCGGAATATCATGTGCCCGTCCATGCCGACATTCCCGACCTGGAAGTGATCTTCGTCGAAGAGCTCGATGATAAATCTTCACCAATGAAGGCTAAAGGCGTCGGAGAGCTCGGTATTTGTGGAGTCGGTGCCTCGGTCGCCAATGCGATCTACAATGCGACTGGGGTGCGGATACGCGATTACCCGCTGACGATGGATAAATTGCTTCCGCACATGGCCTGATCGTGGCACTGCGGCAGCCTCTCGTGAGTTGCTGCTAAGTGGCGGAACATAGTGCAGGAATCTTGCTGTACCGAAGGGGCTCGAAGGGCCTCGAAGTGCTGCTCGTTCATCCTGGTGGTCCGTTCTGGCAAAAACGCGATGCCGGGGCCTGGCAAATCCCCAAGGGCAAGATCGACGATGGCGAGGAATTGCTTGCGGCGGCGCTCCGCGAGTTCAGGGAAGAATTGGGTGTGACGTTGGACGGCAGCACGGCGCGGTCGCTGACCCGCATCCGCCAGGCGGCCGGCAAATGGGTCGATACGTTCGCGATCCAGGGCGATCTCGATGCCGATGCGATCGTCAGCGAGACGTTCGAAATGGAATGGCCTCCCAAATCCGGGCGCAGACAAACCTATCCGGAGATCGACCGCGCCCACTGGTTTCCGCTCCACGATGCGCGCGCGAAGATGCTGGAGAGCCAGATCCCCCTGCTCGACGAGTTGGAAGCGGTGCTGGCCTAGCCCAGCGCCCTCCTGAGGGGAGGGGCTTAGGCTAGGAAATCTCCACCACCAGCACACCCAACGGCGCAAGATGGACGCCGCCGGCCGACAGGGCCGTCTTGTTCTGCGCTATCACCCTGCCCAACTTGCCGCCGCCAAACTGTGCCATTGTCAGGTCCGCCGCGGCGCCGCTGAAATTGAGCACCGTGAGAACTTTCTTGCCGCCACCCGAGCGGACGTAGGACAGGACATTCGGATTGGCGCGATCGACCATCGCCATCTCGCCGGCCAGCGCCGGATTGCTGCGCCGCTCGGCGATTAAGGTGCGGTAGAAATTGAGTACCGAATTGGCGTCGGCGCGTTCGGCCGCGACGTTGCGGGTCGCATAATCGGGCCCGACCGGCAGCCACGGCTTGGCCCCACCGTTGAAGCCGGCATTGGCACTCGCATCCCATTGCATTGGCGTGCGCTCGCCGTCGCGGCCCTTCTCCTTGGGCCAGCCCTTCTTGCCGATAATGTCCTGCACGTCCTCGACCCGCTTCGGGTCGTTATTCTGCATGCCCAATTCTTCGCCATAATAAAGGATCGGGGTGCCGCGCAGCGTCAGCAACAAAGCGGCTGTGATGCGCGCCATGTCGTCGCCGGTCGCGCCCGCGGGCAAATCGTAGCGGCTCGGCACGCGGCGCTGGTCATGGTTATTGAGCGCGAAGCAGGGCCAGCCGCCGACCGGATTATTCTCGACCGCCTCGATCCGCGGACGCAGCTCCGCCGCCGTGAGCGGCTTCACCCCGATCAGGCTGAGGAACATCGGCAATTGCAGCTCGTCATTATGCGCGCCGTAGAATTTGGTCAGCTCCGGCGCGGTCGAGACATAGGTTTCGCCGATCAGGATGCGTCCCGGATAACGGTCGATCACATTCTGCCGCAGCCGCTGCAGCGTGGTGTGCATCTCGGGCTGCTCGGTATTGTAGATCCGGTTCTGCTCGGGCAAGCCGAAGGCATCGGTGCCGGGCGCGGGCGGATTGTCCTTGAGGTCCGCGCGCTCGAACATCGTTCCCACCGCGTCGAGGCGATAACCATAGACGCCGCGCTTCAGCCACCATTCGGCGGCATCGAACATCGCTTTCTCGACCTTGGGATTGCGCCAGTTGAGGTCGGGCTGCTGCGCGTAGAAGAAATGATAATAATATTGGCCGGTCGCGGGATCCTTGTCCCACGCCGATCCGCCGAACAGGCTGGTCCAGTTGTTGGGCGGTTTGCCGTCGGCCTTGCCGTCGCGCCAGATGTAGAAATCGCGATAGGGATCGGTCTTGCTCGACTTCGACTGCTGGAACCACGCGTGCTTGTCGGACGTGTGGTTGATCACGAAATCGAGGATGATCTTGACGTTCTTGCCCTTGCCCCTCGCGATCAGCGCGTCGGCATCGGCAATCGTCCCGAACTGCGGGTCGACATTGTCGTAATCCGCCACGTCATAGCCGAAATCGGCCTGCGGGCTCGGGAACATCGGCGTCATCCAGATCGCGTCGACGCCCAGATCCGACAGATAGTCGAGATGGTTGGTGATGCCCTTGAGATCGCCGATCCCGTCATTGTTGCTGTCGGCGAAGCTGCGCGGATAGAGCTCGTAGATCACCGCGCGCTTCCACCAATCGTCCTGCGCGGACGCGGCGTTGGCGGGCATCGAGGCCGGTGCCGCGGCAATCGCGGGAAGGGCCGACCCCAGCAATAAAGCCGCGGCCAAAGCTCCGCGCACAAACGCCTTCCGCATCGTCATCCTCCTGTTGAGCCGTTCTCGCGTCATCGGCAGCTCCAATGCAAGTGTCCGCGAAAGCCTGTCGACGCCAAGCAATGCACATACGTATTCACGTCTTTCTGCCGGGCGGTCCCGCGCTCATGGCACGCCGCCCGGCATGATCAAGGCGCCTTGTGATAGGTCGGCCGGATATGTCATCCTCGGTGGCGCCGCCCTTCGAAAGGCCACGGATGCGATACCGGTTGAGATCTGTCCTGGCGGCCATGAGCATTCTTGGTGCCGGGCCGGTGTCGGCCGCGGTTCCGCTGGCGCCGAACCCGTCCATGGTCATGGCGGTCGGCCCGGATCTTGTCGCGGTGACGGACGATTGGCGGTTCTGGCGGCGTGCCGCGAGCGAAGGCGCGGATTGGCAGCCGGTCGCGCCGCTGCCGGGCGAGGAAGGTGCGAAGCCAGCCTCGCTTTATTGCGCGGTCGATGGCTCGAGCCAGTGCCTCCTCACGCTCCTTCAGGGTCAGTCGAGTCATATCGACCTCTTCCAGGCCGGCCGGGGGCTGGTTCGAACGCTGCCCGTGACGGGGGAGGTGAGCGCGTTTCCCGACAAGGATACGGCCTATCTCATCCGCGACGAAGGCGGCGGGAGGCGGGGCTTCTTTCGCCACAATATCGTGGACGGGTCGGACGTGCGCCTGGGCACGCTGCAGCCTGCCGAGGCAGTCGCCTATCTGCACGTCGACGGCGTGCTCACCCCTTTCGCCCGTCTTACCTTCGGGGCGATCCGCGAAATCTCGGACAAGCCGGACGCCGGCTCTTTCCATCTGCCGGATTTCGAAAATATGATCGGCACCCGCGACGGCGGGCTGGTGGTCGAGGCTTGGGCGCACGAGCCGCCGGTCGCGCAAGGCGCGCGCTATCTTGCCGATCTGACTATCAAGCGGCGGGATGGCGCAGGTCGCGCGTCGCTCGAAACGACGGGAAAATGGTTCTTCGGCTTTCCCACGTCGGGCGCCTTGCCGGTGCCGGGCAATGGCGCGTCCGACGCAAATGACGATATCTTGCTGGAAATGGCCGGCCCCGAACGCAGGCAGGTGGGAGTCCTCTGCCGGAACGGCGACGCAACTGGCCTGAAGACGATCGTCGATCTTCCGGCCGACGCGGCCACGCGCATCGCCGGCGGCGGCGCGGCAGCGGGCTTCCTCCTGGTCTCGTCCGGTCCGGCACGCACGTCGCGCTATCAAATGCTGCGGCTATCGCCATCGCCCGGCGGCTGGCGTTCCAGGCCGTGCGCCACGACCAGCGCGACGGTGATCGACGCGAACGTCGGGGTCGAGGAAAATGGTCTCCTCGATGTCGATCGGGCAGAGGCGGTCTCGGCCGACGGAGCCAGGGTGCCCTATGTGGTGCTGGCGCCCAAAGGAGGCTCCCCCGAACATATCCTGATCGACGTCTATGGCGCCTTTGCCGTGCGCCGGGAAATACCGGCTTATGGGCCGGGCACCCGGCGCATGCTGGCAGAGAGCAAGACGGCGATCATATTTCCGATCGTCCGCGGCGATGGTGACAAGGGCTTCGATTGGGCGATGGCCTCCGCGCCGCCGCATCGCGAGCGCGCGGTCGACGACGTGATCGCGGTCGCGAGGGCTGTGGCCGCGCGGTGGCCGTCGCTGAGGACCAGGCCCACCGTGCGCGGTTCTAGCGCGGGCGGCTGGCTTGCGGCCAAGGCTGCGCTGCGCCGGCCTGACCTCTTCTCGGGGGCGATCGGCTATTCGGGCGCCTATCTGCTGAAAGGGGAGCCCGCCGCGGAGCAGAATACGCAGCGCTTCTTCGATCCCGCGCTCGACGATCTGGCGGCGGACGTGTCGGCGCTGAAAGGCGAATGCCGCGGTCTGCATTTCCGCCTGCTCCATGCCCGCGACGACGAAAAGGTCCGCTTCGCCAGCGCCGAAACCTTCGCCGGCCTGCTCAAGGCGCAGGGCTGCAGCGTCGAATTCGTGCCTTTCGATCATGGTGGACACACAATCGCCTTCGGCCCCGAACAGCAGGCCGATTTCGAAAGGCTGCGGCAGGGCTATTTCACGCCATTTTGAGGTCCGCCTCGGCCGCGCTGACGGGGTTCGGCGGCGGGGCGCTCAGGTGGACCGGCGGACCACCAGCCGCGCCGTGAGCATCTTATGCTCCGTCTTGGCGCCGGCGATCTGGCCGATCAGGGCATCGACCAGCAATTCTCCGGCGCGCGCATAATCCTGCGCGATCGTGGTCAGCGGCGGGTGGCTGAGCGCGGCGGCGGGAATATCGTCGAAACCGATCACCGACACATCCTCGGGCACGCGCAGGCCCTTCTCCTCGAGCGCGCGCATCGCGCCAACCGCGATCAGGTCCGACGCGGCGAAAATGGCATCGAACGCTACCCCACGCGCGAGCAGGTCGAGCGCGGCCTCGTGACCCGCTTCCTCGGTGGTGATCGCATCGACCTGCAGGGCAGGGTCGCTCCCGATGCCGGCGGCGCGCAATGCTTCCTCCAGCCCGCGGTAGCGATCCTGGAATTCGGGATATCGGGGCGAGGCATAGCCCAGGAAAGCGATGCGTCTGCGCCCCAGCGCGATCAGATGCTCGCCCGCGGCACGGCCCCCGGCCGCATTGTCGCACCCCATCGTCGCCCAATCCTGTCCGGGGCGGGGCGAGCCCCACATCACGAAATGCGTGCCCTGCTCGACCAGCTGCTCGAGCCGTTCCTGGTAAAGGCCGAAATCGCCATAGCCCAGCAGGATGATGCCGTCCGCCTTGCGGCTATCCTCATATTCGACGTGCCAGTTCGACTGGAGCTGCTGGAACGATGTCAGGAGATCATAACCCCTGAGCGCGCATGTGCGCAGGATCGACCCCAGCATCGACAGGAAGAAAGGGTTGATCATGGACTCGTCGGGCGTCGGATCCTGGAAGAAGAGGAGGGCTAACGTCCGGCTCTGTCCGCGCCTGAGCGACGAGGCGTTTTTGTCGATCCGGTAGTTCAGCTGGACCGCAATCGCCTCGATCCGCTTGCGTGTCGCCTCACTGACCGTGGGGTCGCCACGCAAAGCGCGACTGACGGTCGGTTGCGACACGCCGGCGCGTTCCGCGATATCGAAACTGGTGGTCTTGTCCCGCATCGGACCTGGCAATGCCTCTCCGGCCGAAGGGCCTTTCTCCCCTTGTAGCCGGGCGTCCCCCTAAGGGGAAGAATCGCGAATAGCGCTACCATTTCCAAGTCAAATCGCGTCGTCCGGCAAGGTGATCGATACGCATCGGCAACGCCGCGCGCATATTTTGCGAATACGTATGTGACAAACTGGTCGTGCCGATTTCACAGGCCTATCGGACGAACATCGCAGTTCGTCTGCCGTCACAACAAGGGCGCGCACAAGCGCCTGTCAGGGGAGGATATTTATGGCTCTTCAGAGCTCGACTTCGCGCGTCTCCAACCGATCGGCTTTGTTGGTGCGCTCCAGCATGGCGGCGCTTTGCCTGTCCGCGCTCGTGGCCGCCCCCGCCTTCGCCCAGACCACGGCGCCCGCGGCCGATACCGCCGCCGATGGCGACGTCGTCACCATCACCGGCATTCGTGCCTCGCTCGACAGTTCGGCGCGCACCAAGCGCGAAGCGGTCAACATCGTCGATTCCGTTTCGTCGGAAGATATCGGCAAGCTGCCCGACGTCTCGATCGCGGACTCGCTGGCGCGTCTGCCCGGCGTTACCGCGCAGCGTCTGGAAGGCCGCGACCAGCGTCTCTCGATCCGCGGGCTCGGCCCGGATTTCGGCACGACGCTGCTGAATGGGCGCGAGCAGGTCACCGTCGGGGACAATCGCGGTGTCGAATATGATCAATATCCGGCCGAGTTCTTCAAGAACGTCAATGTTTACAAGAGCCCCGATGCCTCGCTGATCGCGGCGGGCGTGTCGGGCACGGTCGATCTGCGCATGCTGCGCCCGCTTGCGCAGTCCAAGAGCGTGTTGCAGGTCCAGGCGCGCGGCGAGATGAACGATTACAAGGCGCTCAATCCCGATGCGAAGCGCACCGGCTACCGCGCCTCTGCGACCTATGTCGACCGGTTCGCCGACGATACGTTCGGCGTCGCGATCGGCATTTCGGCGACCTCGGGGCCATCGCAGGACAAGCGTTACAATGCCTGGGGCTACCCCACCGACGCCAACGGCAACCTCATCCTCGGTGGCGCCAAACCCTATGTGCAGTCGAACCTGCTCAACCGCTACGGCGCGGTCGCCACGCTGGAATGGCAGCCGAGCGACAATTTTCACTCGACCTTCGATGCGCTCTATTCGCACTTCAAGGAAACGCAGCATCTTCGGGGCATCGAATTCCCGCTGGTGTGGGGGGCGGGCGTCAACTTCACGCCGATTGCCACGACGGGTGGTTTCGACACCGCGGTCAAGTTCACCAACGTCTATGGCGTACAGCGTAACGACCTCAACCGCCGCAAGGCCGACAATTACTCGTTCGGCTGGAACAACGTCCTCGACCTCAGCGAGAAGACCCATTTCACGCTCGACGCCAGCTGGTCGCATGCCTCGCGCACCGACTTCCTGCTCGAAACCTACACCGGCGCGGGCTATAATCGCTCGGGCCAGGGCGGCACGGTCACCGTCACGCAGAAGCCGGACGGGACGTTCGGTTTCCAGACCGACATTCCGTTCACCGACACCAATGTCTTCTCGATCACCGATCCGCAGGGCTGGGGCTATAACGGTACCACCACTGTCGTGCAGGCAGGCTTCCTCAACAAGCCGATCTTCAAGGACGATCTGAAGTCGCTGCGCGCGAGCTTCGATGGCGAGTTCGGCGATGGCCTGATCCATGGCTGGGAAATCGGCGCCAATTACAGCCGCCGCGAGAAGACCAGCGCCTACCGATCCTACTTCCTCTGCCCCAAGGGTGGTGACGGCAGCTGCGTGGTCGCGAACAACCGCACCCCGACCAGCGAGCCGGTGCCGGCCGACGCCAAGATCGGGACAGTCGCGCTCGGTTATCTCGGCATCCCCGCGATGCTCGCGCTCAACCCGGACTACCTCTACCAGCACAGCTTCGACGCCTTCTACGACAATCGTCCGGGCTCGCTCGTGCGCGACAACAAGGTCTTCGAGAATGTATGGACCGGCTATGCCATGCTCAAGATCAACGGCACCGTCGGTGGCATGGCGCTGCGCGGTTCGGTCGGCTCGCAGATCGTCCATACCAACCAGAGCTCGACCGGAACCGTCTCCAGCTTCACCAATGGCGTGGTGACGGTCAATCCCGCGCACGACAAGACCAG
>Ga0207640_10000175_pt1 | contig 46495 bp, 39 predicted proteins | sample KBSCornC42_FD_184300 | JGI IMG/M metagenome (GOLD analysis project Ga0207640, IMG submission 184300) | Corn rhizosphere microbial communities from Kellogg Biological Station, Michigan, USA - KBS Corn C4-2 (SPAdes) (version 2) | ecosystem: Host-associated > Plants > Roots > Rhizosphere > Soil ... | reverse complement strand
GCTACGTGCATGACTCACGGGCTTGGTTCAAGCCGCTGGGCGACGACAACGACGTCTGGTATCGCAAACAGCAGAGCGCGCTCGATGCGGTAGCCGCCAAGGATGCCGCGCTGAAGAATCCGCCTCCGGTGAAGATCACTGCGCTCACTGCCAAGGTCGGAGTGCCGCCACCCCCACCGTTAACGAAAGAAGAACAGCAGCAGTTGCAACTGCAGGCCCGTCTTAAGCAGCAACGCGAAGCCAAAGGACAGTCGGAAGAGGACGCACTCAAAGATCCGGCCTATACCGAACAGTTGCCGCAGCAAACCAGTGGCCGCGAACTGTGGCAGATGTGGGGCTTCCTGCGATGGCGTACCGTCTATGGCGACAAGTACATGGACTATCGTGCTGCCTTCCCTCAACTGGCGGGCCAGGACGCCGCAACACTCCGAAGACGCATGAAATCACTTGAGTCGCAGCTCAAGCAGATGCGATCTCGCTCAGAAGAACTCGGAAAAACATTGAGCGGAATGGGCAGCACTGGCATGCCGCCGCAGGACATGTTGAACGAATGGGGTGGACTGAATCAGGGTATTCAAGCTACGGAAGAAGAGATGGCGGCCATCACGGCATTCATGGAGGAGTTGGATGGCAACGGTGGTTAGGGCAGCTGCTGTCCAAATCAAAGTTGCAGTAGGCCGCTTCCGAGATGCCGTGCTTGCGACATAGCCCTGCCGGCTCAGACCTGCCTCGGCTTCATTCAGCACGTTAATAAACTGCTCATCGGTGAATCGCTTCTTCATGACCGCTCCTCTTCGGAATGGACTCTACATCGTCAGCGTACTAATCTCCGGGTGTTGGCGCGCAGCTAAATTTGACCCCCGGGGGGTCAATTCTGCTCGCGCGTTAACATTCTGAACACCATCCCTAGGACGTCGATTCTCGGACGCTTACCACATACACGTACTTGCCTGCCGGATCAATGGTGAGCGACAGCGGCCCGAGCCCGACGGCCACTGCCGTGCCAATGGCTGTGGGCCTCAAAAGCGCGAGCGCCGTGGCCGTCTTCTGCAACACATGCACAAGAGGTACTTTCTGGCTCCGGGGCGATCCTTGACGATGCGCGCGCATGGCTCGACAGGGATGATCGGCAGACCACTCTCACGCGTTGCTGGCACTGGATGCGGGTTCCGTCTGTTCAACCGCCCGCACCGTCATGGACTTTCTGCCGAACCACCGATGCAGCAGGCGGCGCCAGGTCGTCCACATAGGTGAACGCCACGGGGACGACCAGCAGACTGAGCGCGGTTGAGGTGAGGAGTCCACCGATCACTGCAACAGCCATGGGCTGGCGGAAACTAGCATCCGCGCCCAGGCCCAGCGCGATGGGCAGCATACCGGCGATGGTCGATGAATTTCAGGACATGTCGCCGGGCCGTGCGCGGTTGGTTAGTAAGCGTGTCCGTGGCACCGTCTCGACGATGTGAAAAGAAGTGGCCAGAGTAGTCCCCACCAAAAAGTAGTGGGGACCACAGTGGCCACAGAAGCACCGAAGAGAAGTTCACGCAAAGGCATCCCGAATCACCCCATCGAATTCCGGCGGCGGTTGGCCAAGCTGGCCAGCGAACCGGGCGTGTCGGTAGCGCGTCTGGCGATGGAGCACGGGTTGAATCCGAACCTGGTATTCAAATGGCGCCGAGCACTGCGCGCCGGTGAATACGATCCGATCGGTTTGCTGCCGGTGACAGTGGAAGCGCCGGTGCAAGAGATCGAGCAGCCGATCTCGGCGCCAGTTGGCGGTGCTGCGCCGGTGGGCGCCATTGAGATCAGCGTAGGCAGCACACGCGTGCGTATCGAAGGCACGCCCGACGAAGGCACGCTACTGCTGGTACTGCGCATGCTGCGCAGCGCGTCGGGATCGGCAACATGATCGGTCTACCCAGCCGCACGAAGATCTGGCTGGCCGCCGGCGTGACCGACATGCGCTCGGGCTTCAACAGTCTGGCCGCCAAGGTCCAGACCGTACTGGAGCGAGACCCGTTCAGCGGCCATGTGTTCGTGTTCCGCGGTAAGCGTGGCGATCTGGTCAAAGTGCTGTGGTGGAGCGGCGACGGCATGTGCTTGCTGATGAAGCGGCTGGAGCGTGGCCGGTTCGTGTGGCCACGTGCCGATGGTGGCGTGGTGTGCCTGAGCCAGGCACAGCTGTCGATGCTGCTCGAAGGCATCGACTGGCGACAGCCAGTCCGTACGGCGGAGCCGACATCGGCGTTGTAAACCTACCAGTCGCCACGTAAACTGCCGGCATGACCACGGCAGACGCCTATCCGGATGACATCGAAGCACTCAAGGCCTTGTTGCTTGAGCGCGATGCACGCATCGGACATCTGGAAGACGTGGTCGAATCGCACAAGGCGGCAACCGCTACAGCCAAGGCCGAGATCGAGCACCTGAAACTGCTGATTGCGAAGTTGCGCCGCATGCAGTTCGGCCGCAGCTCCGAGAAGCTCGACCGCCAGATCGAACAACTCGAGTTGCGACTGGAAGAACTCGAGGCCGACGAGGGTGCGGCTCCCATCGAGGTTCCAAAGACGCCACGCACCGCACCGGAGCAGGCGCCACGCAAACCATTCCCCGAGCATCTGCCCCGCGCAATCCTGACTCACTGGCCGGAATCGGGTGAAACCTGCACGGCGTGTGGCGGCCCCATGAAGCAGCTCGGTGAAGACGTTTCCGAGCAGCTTGAATATGTACCGGCGAGCTTCCGCGTGATTCGCCATGTGCGCCCCAAACTGGCATGCACGTGCTGCGACCACATCGCACAAGCTGCTGCGCCGAGCCGCCCCATCGAGCGTGGCGTGGCGGGTCCGGGCTTGCTGGCCCATGTGCTGGTCTCGAAGTTTGCAGATCACCTGCCGCTGTACCGCCAGTCGGCGATCTATGCGCGCGAAGGCGTTGAGCTGGATCGCTCGCTACTGGCGAAATGGGTTGGCCACAGCGCGAACCTGCTGCAACCGCTGGTCGATGCCTTGCGCCGGCACATCATGGCAGCCACGAAACTGCATGCCGACGATACGCCCGTGCCGGTGCTCGCGCCGGGCAATGGCAAGACCAAGACCGGACGGCTGTGGGTCTACGTGCGCGACGATCGGAACTCAGGGGACATGACGCCACCGGCGGTCTGGTTCGCCTATACACCGGATCGCAAGGGCATCCATCCGCAGCAGCATCTTGCATCGTTCAACGGCACGCTGCAGGCCGATGCCTACGGCGGTTACCAGGCGATCTACGAAACCGGACGTGTGGCTGAAGCAGCGTGCTGGGCCCATGCCCGACGGCAGTTCTACGAATTGCATGCTGCACGGCCGAATGCCTTGAATACCGAAGCGCTGGAACGCATCGGCGCGCTATACAAGGTTGAGGAAGCCATCCGAGGCAAACCGCCCGATGCGCGGCGAGCGTATCGGCAAACGCACGCCAGACCCTTACTCGATCAACTCCATGCGTGGCTGAGTGCCACGCTGGAGACGCTCTCGCGCAAATCCGACACGAGCCGGGCGATTCTCTACGCCTTGAATCGATGGGAGGCACTTACGCGCTATTGCAACGATGGGCACCTGGAGATCGACAACCTGCCGGTTGAGCGCGCGCTGCGCGGCGTAGCCATCGGGCGTCGCAATTACCTGTTCGCTGGCGCGGACTCAGGCGGCGAGCGTGCCGCCGCGATCTACAGCCTGATCGGCACAGCCAAGCTCAACGGCATCGATCCTGAAGCGTATCTGCGCGCCGTGCTCACGCGCATTGCCGACCATCCGATCAACCAGATCAACGAGCTACTACCGTGGCATCTGGATCAGTCCTCGTACTCAAGCGGCGTATCGGCGTAGTCAAGAACAACGGTATGGATGCAAACCTCGCACCACTCCCGGAACATCTTGAGCGTTCGGTTGCGTGGCCATAGATCTGGGTCGACATACCAGTCCTCCAGCAACTGCTCAAAAACCGCCTTCCAGTTCCGCTGAATCCAGCGCTTGCCTGGCTCATCGGTGCCATCCGTGGGAATCAGGAAGGCAGACGGCTCCTCGCGCGCATCCTCGAGCGTGACGGTGGCATTGGCTGGCGTGGGGTCGGCCGCATTGATCCATTCGACGAACGGCGCCTTGGGCAAGATGATGGCAACAACCCGGTTCGTAACGTAAAGCGGCTCCAGCGGCATGCGGTCGATCCTCGTGTCAGAAGATCGCATGCTAGAGCAAGACGGCCATCAGGCCACGCTTACGTTGGTTAAGGCACTGTTGGCACAGCACAGGGACAGTGTGCTTTTTGGGGTGGGCGACGACTGGCAGGCGATCTACGGATTTACCGGCTCAGATCTTCAGCTGTTCATGGGGTTCGAGAAGGTTTTTGGCGCGACCTCCGAAAATCTGTTGTCCAAGACCTTCCGGTCCACGATCAAAAACGATCCACTGCTGGAAATGATGCTGTCCATGCACGACACGTTTCCATTCGCCGAAGAGCGGCGGCTGTTCTATGTTGCACTGACGCGTGCCAAGAATAAGTGCTTTGTCTTTTTCAGGCAGCGAGATATTTCGCCGTTCGCTCTGGAGTTGATGAGCCCGGAATTCAGCAAAGCCATTACGTATCGAGCAGGCCCGTTGCCGAAACGCTGTGGCACGTGTGGCAAAGGATTCTTGCTGCCCCGCCCGAGCCACTTCAACAAGCCGTTCCTCGGATGCTCCCGCTATTCGCCGAATGGTGGCTGTGAGCACCAAGAGACGATTTAATGCCGTCGGAGCCTTGTTTCCCGATCGCACCCAGTACGCATTTCCCCCAAACCAATTGACGAACTCTTAGCGAGGCGCAGCAGTATTACCTCCCGCCATCAGCGCATACTGCAAGAAGGATTCCTCGCTAGGGGTCAGCAGGATTCGCTACCAGCCCGGCCACAGTCTCCCAACGCGTTCAGCAACCGGAAGCAATGCATCTCGTAGGACGCCGAGACTCAGCAGAAGCCGTGGTAGTCTGTGGTCCGGCATCAAGGTAAGGCGAGCCACTCCATGTTTTACGTGTGTCAGTTTCCTCACGATTGGCGCGAATACTTCCTGCGGAACTCGACGGGGTTCATCGACGTCAGGACCTTGAACATACGACGCATATTCGAGTCGCTACTGAATCCGAGGTCCGCGCTGATGGTACTGACCGGCATGGATGTCAACACGAGGCGCTCGCTGACCTGGTTCAGCTTTACCCGGCGCGCATACTCGGCGATCGTGACGCCAGTCTCGCCAATAACCTTGCGCGCCAATGTGCGCGCTGACATGCCAAGTGCTTCTGCCAGGCACGTTACGGTGATCGATTCTGCCGGAAGCCGCCCAACCAAGTCGTGCAGCCGGCGCAGCATCGGGCTAGCCTGTTCCATCAGACTCATCGCCCGGAACGCCTCGTGCGTCGGGGCCGGACGCGGAAGCACCATCAGCGTAATTAGGTCATGCAATGCCTCAGCGCTTACGTGTTGCTTGATGAGCTCCTGGGCGATAGGGAGATAGCCGCTTACGCCGGAAGCCGTTGCCGTGCGCGTGTTGACGATGCAACTCCGCTCGACCTGCCATCGGACCTTGCCATAGTGTCTTTCCATGACTTCTGCCGCCCACCATGTCACTGTGGCTGGCTGGCCGTTCAGCTTGCCGCTGGCGGCCAGCAGGCAGACGCCGGTGCAATAACCCCAGAGCCGCTTGCCGCGGTCAAACGTCGCCAGGGCTCTGATCAACGCCGCACTCGCGCCGAGCACGTCTTCTATCTGCGCAGCCGACTCAGCCCAGAAACCCGGCACCAACACAGCGTCGAGCGCGGTTTTCTCCAATGCATGCGTGGCATGTAGGGAGAGCCCTTGTGGGCAAACGACCTCAGCAGGTTGCAGCGAAACATAGCGCAACTCAAAGACCGCTCTTCCTGCACGGCGGTTGGCCGCATGGAGTAGATCGGAGAAGGCCAGCAAGCCCGCCGGCATGCAATGCGGATAGAGAAGCAAGCCAATCCGAAGCGGCGGCGGCATGGCAGAAAATGAATCAAATATGTCTAATCGTGCCATTCTGGCAGCCAATGAAACTCTGCACAATGAATGCGTATCCGGGGAGACGTGTTCATGAAAATCCAACAGCTACGCAACGCCACCATCATCGTGGAGACCGGCGCCAACCGCATCCTGATCGACCCCATGCTTGCGCCCAGACATGCGCTACCGCCACTGCGGCTGTCCGGCGCTCGGCAGCGCAATCCGCTGATCGAGCTTCCCGACTTCGCCTGGCCGGCTCTGGAATCCGTGACGCATTGTCTGATTACCCACTGTCAGCGAGGTCACTTCGACCACCTGGACCGCGCGGCGAAGCAGTGGCTGCGTGAACGGAAGATTCCCGTCATCTGCACGCCCCATGATGCCGGCCACCTGATCGAGCGTGGTCTGAACGCGCAACCACTGCATCATGAGCATGAGCTGCCGGGCCCCTTCCTAGGTGGCACGATACGGACCGTACGTTGTACACACGGACGCGGGCTGATTGGTAGGCTGATGGAGCATGGCGTCGGGTACCTGATCGAGTCGCCCGGCGAGCCCTCTCTGTATTTGAGTGGCGATACTGTGCTGACGCCCACTGTCAGGGACTTCGTTGTGCAACACCGCCCCCAAGTCTGTGTGGTACCCGCAGGCGGTGCGCGCTTCGATCTCGGCGGTGAGATCATCATGGGCATCGAGGATGTTATCGATTTCACGCGTCTGTCCCCGGGCATCGTGATTGCGAATCACGTCGAAGCACTGAGCCACTGTCCCGTGACGCGTAACGACCTCAGGCGCGCCGCCGAACAAGCGGGGGTCGAAGCGCGACTACGCATTCCAGCCGATGGCGAGACACTGGAATTTCACGGCACGCTGAGCTGAACGTGCTGTCTTTCCCGCGAAGGCAGGAAGCCGGCGTCGTTAAAGCCACCGGGTCCCCGCCTTCGCGGGGATGACAAACGCTAGGTGCTGTCGCGAATTTGGAAAGACTCAATCGATCGCCAAATTTGGAACATTCTGATGGGCCGTGAGCACCGCGGCGTTGTCAAAAAGGGTTTTCATTTATTGCTTCATACGGTGCTCTACCGCCCGTCTGCTTCGGACAGTGCGTGGACTGGACCCGCGATCTTACAAAATTCGCACACCATGCTGCGCGCCAACTCCACGATAGTCTCGTGTGCCTGCAGGCCTGCCCCAATTCGCCATGAGGCGACGATTGGAAGTGCGGGTAATGGCGGTTCGATGTCGAGCACAGTCAGTGTCCCGCAGTCGATTTTATCCCGTACCAATACTGTGGGTAGTGCGCCAACACCGAATCCATCATCCACAAGCCTCGTCATCGCCGCTATGGAGTTGACGCAATTGATGCGCGGTGACTCAATGCCGTTCAAGTGCAATAGATTCAATAAATCTTGGTGCGGACGAGAATTGCTGACAAACGTGATTAGCCGCTCTTGTGCCAAATCCTTCAATGACGCATAAGGACGATCCAGCCGAGAGTTGCTCGCCACGACCCATCGAATGGGATATCTCGCTAATTCGACATTGCGGATACTCTCTTGTCGCAAGATTTCGGTCTGAAAGACAATATCTAAGGTCCCTTTCTTTAGTTGCTCTACCAAGTGCGTGGCGCTGTCTGTCACCAACTCGATCTCTAAAGCGGGAAATTGCTCTACAGTCCGCGAAATTAAGGGGCTAAGCCAAGTGTGTATCACGCTATCCATGGCGCCTATCCGAACGCGGCCCTCGAATCCGGTGTGTTGCGTAACGGCCGCCTGCAATTCGTGAAGCGTAGTCACCATGCGCTCAGCGTATTCGAGGACTTTGTGTCCGTCCGGCGTGAGTTTCACACCACGCGCGTCGCGGTCAAACAAGCGTACGCCTAGTTCCTCCTCAAGTGCCGCAATGCGCGAAGAAACAGATGCCTGCGTAGTAAACAGTTTTTCTGCCGTCAACCTAAAGCTACGCAGTCTCACTACCCAAACAAAGGTTTCCAAGAACCGGAGATTCATTTCGAGCGTCCTTCCTTCTGCTGATCTTAGATAGTATCGTCCGCGTTCCACTGAGGGAATCAATTCCCCGAAGCCAAGGACGTTGCGGGTAGACCTTGCTGACGCCCAGCATCAGGTGCTCGACAGCAGCACCGTAACATTCACGGTTCCGCAGCGGTGAGGGTTCCGGTCGCTGGCATCCGCGTCTAAGCGCGATACCGACGATCACACGAGTTGAGGCACGATGGCCGCATTCGCTGGTCGCGGCACCTTGGCGTTCCTGAGCACCGCCGGCGCTCCGTGTCTCCTCGTCTGGAGACGCTCAGCGGGATGAATCGCCGGGAATCTGCTAAGCGCTGCGTATCTCCACCATTGCTTCAATTTCCACGGCAAAACCTTTGGGTAAGGAATTGACCCCTACCGCAGAGCGAGTGTGTTCGCCTCGGAGGCCGAAAACCTCAACCAGCAGGTCAGAGCAGCCATTGATCACTTCTGTGTGCTCGGTAAAGTCTTCCACCGCGTTGACCATCCCCTGCACCTTGATGACCCGTTCTACGCGATCCAGGCTGCCCAGCGCGTCCTTCATCAGCGCTAGGAGATAGATGCCAATTTCTCTGGCATGAGCACTTGCCTCAGAGGTGCTGACCTCTCTTCCCACCTTGGGCACCGCTTGACCAGAATGCAACTGCCGGCGAGGTGCGCCTTTCCCAGATAGATAGAGAGAGTTGCCACGAATGATGTAAGGCAGAAAACTGCCCGGTGTCGGAAGGAGCGGAGGGAGTTCGATGCCCAATTCGCGTAGTCTGGTATCCATGATTTGATGTTTGTAGCTGCGGAATTTGCAAGCCGCTAGAGAACTGACAGGGGTTGGCGAAAATCCGCTGCATCTCGCTGTGCAGTGGTTGCATCGAGCAGTCTCAGGCTTGAAGCCGGAACTCTCCAACAATCGCCAGCAGTTCCTGTGCTTGCTCCTCCAGTGACTGTGCGGCTGCCGCGGCTTGTTCTACCAGGGCCGCATTCTGTTGCGTCGCATCATCCAGTTGCGTAACGGCGTGACTGACCTCTTCGATGCCCGAACGCTGTTCCTGACTGGCCGCTGTGATCTCTCCAACGATGTCCGTGACCCGCCTTACGCTGGTGACGACTTGGCGCATGGTCGTGCCAGCTTCATCGACAAGCGTACTGCCGGCATTCACATTGGCCACGGAATCGTCAATGAGGGCTTTGATTTCTTTGGCCGCAGCGGCGCTGCGTTGCGCCAAGCTGCGCACTTCACCTGCTACGACGGCGAATCCGCGGCCTTGTTCACCGGCGCGGGCGGCCTCTACTGCCGCGTTCAACGCGAGGATGTTGGTCTGGAACGCAATGCCGTCGATCACCCCGATGATGTCGACAATTTTGTGTGAGGAGGCGTTGATCGAGCTCATCGTCTCCACCACGCGTGTCACCACTTCACCGCCGCGGACCGCCACATCCGAAGCTGATACAGCGAGCTGATTTGCCTGATTGGCGTTGTCGGCGTTTTGCTGCACGGCAGACATGAGTTGCTCCATTGCCGAAGCCGTTTCTTCCAACGAGCTCGCCTGCTGCTCCGTGCGTGATGACAGGTCCAGGTTACCACTCGCGATTTCTCGCGTGGCCGTACCGATCGTATCGGATGCATCTTTAATGCGACCGATCATCTCCACCAATGCGGCACGCATCCGGTTCATGGCGTAGAGCAGGCTGTTGCGGTCATCCGGGTGCGTTGTGATTGGCACCGTCAAGTCGCCGCCAGCGATGCGGTTGGCGACGTCCGCCGCATAGGCTGGGTCGCCACCCAGCGTGCGCTGCAGGTTGCGGGTCACCAAGCTTGTCAGGATGACCATGGAAATCACGACTGCTGCCAACAGTCCCGCAATTCCGTACAGCGAGTGCATGAACGCTGTGTTGATGTCGTCAATGTAGACGCCTGTCGTCAGGTTCCAGTCCCACGGTTGGTATTGCAGGACATAGGCGAGCTTCGGAGCCGGCTCGGTACTTCCTACGTGCGGCCAGACGTACCGAATAAAACCTCCGTCGGGCTGCTTGCCGGCATTCGAGATGTCCACATACAGAGCGTTACCTTGCACATCCTTGAAATCGGTCCGCTTCTTGCCGTTCAGATCGGGTGCAATCGGATGCATGATCACGACCTCTTGCGACGACGTGATGGTGAAGTAGCCATCCTTGTCGTAGCGCAACCCGCGGATGCGATCGAGCGCCTGTTTGCGAGCCTCCTCGTCGCTCAGGGATCCACTGCGTGCGAGATCACCATATTGCTTAATGATGCTGAAGGCCTCAGTGGTCACGCTGACAAGATTATTCTTGCGCTCATCCATGCGGATCTCGCGTGTCTGATAGGCGTTGAAGACCGACAGCAATGTCAACGCGATCAAACTGAACACGAGAGGCAGCCAGAGTTTCTGACGGAAGCTGAGTCTGTTCAATTGCATTCTCCAAAGGTCTTCGGGCTGCACGATGAGGGTCGGCGCGTGCTCTGATCTTTCTCATCGTCGGGCTGGCGTGCAACTTGACAGCGTGTTGGCGCAAAAAAAATTGCTCGGTGGCGTTAGGGATTTTTTATCGCCCGTGGTCCGCACCAATGGTGTGCAGAATAGGCCCGCCTGATCCGAAGGCAATCGCACTCACGGGGTGGTCCGGTGCCTAAATTGTTCAAGCATTGCGGTCGCCTCGGGGCCAGCCACACGCTCCCATTCGACAATGGCCTGCTGGGCCGCGATCTGCAGCGACGCGCGCAGCGGAGCCGACGGCTCGTCCACGGCTATGTGCAGATCTTGCAAGTGCTGGCGGTTCTGGGCGGCGCGATGCTGTAGCCGCAGCCATTGTCGGAATTCAGTGATTTCGGCTGCCTGGTCGACCGCGCGCCTTTGCTTGGGTGACAGAGCCGCGTATGCCTTCTCGTTGACTGTGGCGAACGACAGTGGCATTGCGTACTCGATGGTCGTGAAGTACGGCAACCATTTCAGCAGCTTTTGACCGGCCGCACCGTCACCTGATGACAGCACGGCATTGATGGAGCCGTTTCCCAAGCGAGCCGGCACCTCCGCAAATGACAAGGCTTCCGCCCGGGCGCCAACTGTCTGCATGACCTTGGCCGACGTAGCGTCGTACGTGCGGATGGAAAGCGTCCGCAGCACATCAGCGCTGGCGATCGGTTTGGCCGACCAGAGCCCCGATGCCGGCCAGGGTGTCACATAGAGGAGATGCTGGCCGAGTTGCTCGAACGCCTCGACATAGAGCGGGCGCGCGAGGTCTGCCAGCCGCTGCGCGTCCTTGACCTCGTTGGTCACGAATGGCAGGGAAGACAGTGAGAAGATCGGATTCAACTCTGCCAATGCCCCTCCGTAGGCGTCGCCAGCCTCCAGGCGCCCATCGCGTACAGCCAACGGTATTTCAGGAGCGGGGATACCTGCGGAGCCGTCATAGGATGCCACGATGTCCAGGGTGCCGGCCGTGCGGGTTTTCACTTCCTTGGCAAACTCCGCCAATCCTTCGCCGGGCATTGTGTTTGCGGGGTATTCGGTTGCCATGCGCCAGTGTGTTGGCTTATCACTTGCCGTGGGCTGCGCCGCGACTGCGGCCTCAACAGTAGCGGCGAGCGCCATCGCCGCGGAACAAAGGATAGCGGTTAGCTTCATGGGTCGGCGGTCGCCAATGTCCAAAGTCTTGGATCAGCGTGCAATGAAATTGGGGGGAGGCGGTTTATGAGATCCCAAGGGCGACGTAGAAGCGCCGCGCCTCAATGGATGCGCTTCACCAGAACGCCAGTCTTGCGGCCGGCGTGTCGTGATTCAAAAAAAGCCCGGCGCCAATCTCGTGGAGAGAGAACAAGGAGGCGGGCGGCGCCGGGATGGTCGTAAAGCGGTTTTAGAAGTTGGTGGCGCTGACCGAGGCAGTCAGCTTCCGTTCTTCAGTCAATCTGGCGACAAGCGGCTCCATACCCGGCATAGGAAAGAAGCCTCTCAGTTGAATCATGCGTTTGAACCAGCGATTCAAAGCGGGTCTGCCTTGTAGATCAAAACCGTTGTCATCGGCGACCGCGGCGTAGGGAAAGCATGCGATGTCCCCGATGGTAGGCCAGTCGCAAGCCAGCCAGTGATGCCGGCCGAGCCGGTCCTCGAGAATATCCAATGCGGCATTGCCAGCGCGCTGCGCAGCGACAAGGTCCCCCGAGTATCCGAACTTTTGGATGGCGCGCGAGAGGAACAAGCCATTCACTTCATTCTGCGCAAACTCCATCCACTGCATCACGGCTGCAGTCTGGCCAGGATCGGCGGGCAACCAGGTTCGATGCTTGTCGAACTTGCTGGCCAAGTACACAAGAATCGCCGTTGAGCCCCAGATGGTCGTTCCGTCATCCTCAAGCGTGGGAACTTGCCCTCGCGGATTCAATTCCAGATATTCGTCATTGACGATGTTTTTCCCGCCATTTGCTTGAACAAATACACTTTCGAACTTGATTCCAAGAATCGATAGCAGAAGACAAGCTTTGTAGCTATGCCCTGATGTTGGCCGGTGATATAGAAGCATTTCCTATCTGTGGTTACGAATGAATGCAATCCACCCAAAATTATCGGAAAAAACGACCTGCACCTAGGCTCGCCACATAAGGACGCGGTGTTATGAATGACTGACTTTATTTAGATTAAATTGGCAAAATTTTTTTTGCCATCAATTTTTTTTGATCGGGGGGTATTTGGTCGTTTTCCCCATCGATCAACAAAGCGGGAGTGCGCATTGGAGGGGGGCACCAAGCAGCTGCACAACACACACATTTATTGCCTGGGCACCAAACAATTGTTATCGCGAGCAATCGATAAAGCTGATGTTTTCGCGTTGGCCAGCACTCACCCGATCAGATTGAGGTGGGCATTTCAATTCAGGGAAAACCCTTGATTCTTGCATCGAACTAGCCTTGCGTCTGCCTCATCGAAAAATTCGATTGCAGGATACGCATATTTCCCATTGGATTTGTTCATCAAACATTCAAACAATACGTGCCGAACCGGGTCGCCCCGTGCGGCGGCCTGAGTGAAGTTTCTCTATTGCGACGGTCGACCGACTACTGATCTATGACCTCATTGAATGACTTGAACGAGCGGTCCAGCGGATTGGACGTGCGTCTCGCGGCCCGCAGTGGAAGATTGCGCGGCCACACAAGCGGTTTGGCGTCTGAGTACGTTCAAACGAACTGCGTCATCGTCCCAAAGGCACACGCTAGCGACTTCCTTGCGTATTGCTGGCGCAACCCGGTTCCATGTCCGGTATTGGCAGTTTCGGATGCGGGCAATCCAGCCTTGCCGTCGTGTGGGGCCGATCTCGATATCCGGACCGATATCCCGAGCTATCGGGTCTGGCGATCCGGAGAGATGGTCGACGAGGTGCCAGACATCACGGCGTACTGGCGCTTGGACTTGGTCACCTTTCTGCTGGGATGCTCGTTCTCGTTTGAACACGCGCTGCTTGCAGAGGGGATCAAGCTGCGCCACGTGGAGCAGAAGAAGAATGTCTCGATGTTTCGCACCAACATCGAGACCACGCCATTCGGCCCATTTGGCGGAAACATGGTGGTCACCATGCGGCCAATGCGGCCAGCTGACGCTATTCGAGCAGTCCAGATCACAAGCCGCACGCCCATGGTTCATGGGGCACCGATTCACCTTGCCCATGCGCACAGCATTGGCATCCAAGATCTTGCAGCGCCCGACTATGGCGATGCGGTTGACATCCACGCAGATGAGATTCCCGTTTTCTGGGGGTGTGGCGTCACGCCGCAAGTCGCGCTTCTCCAGGCGAAGCTGGATTTCTGCATCACCCATTCACCGGGATGCATGCTGGTTACCGACATGTTGAACAAAGACATCGTCGAACAATAAAGATAAATCAGGCATTCGACAGGGTGCCTACTGTGTGGAGGAAATGAAAATGTGGATCGGGGAAATCGGGCAATCCGAACGTAGGACGTTGACCGCAGGCTTTCTAGGGTACGCGGTCGATGCATTTGATTACATGGTGTACACCTTCCTCATTCCGACGTTGTTCGTACTTTGGGGAATGACGAAGGCTGAGGCGGGATATATCGCCACTGCGTCGCTGATCAGTTCTGCGATCGGTGGATGGGCGGCGGGCGTCCTGGCCGATAAATATGGTCGTGTCCGCGTCTTGCAGTGGACGGTGTTCTGGTTCGCAATCTTCACCTGCCTGAGTGGGTTCACCCAGAATTTTCATCAGCTTCTGGCGACCCGCACGCTTCAGGGGCTTGGTATGGGCGGAGAGTGGGCGGTGGGCAGCGTGCTGATCTCGGAGACGATCGCCGCCAGGCACCGCGGAAAAGCTGCAGGTCTCGTGCAGAGCAGTTGGGCGGTTGGTTGGGCGCTGTCGGCAATTGCATTTTGGATGGCCTACGCGTATCTGCCTCAGGAACTGGCGTGGAAGGTGCTCTTCTGGGTGGGCATCCTGCCAGCACTTCTGATCGTGTATGTGCGTCGGAACGTGGCGGAGTCGCCCGTGTTCGTGCAGGAAAAGCAACGTCGCATGCAGCACGAGGAATCCTCGAACTTCATGCAGATCTTCTCCAAGGACCTGCTGGGCACGACGATTCTGGCGAGCCTCTTGGCCAGTGGTATGCAGGGGGCCTACTACTCCGTTACGACTTGGCTGCCGACGTTCCTGAAGACCGAGCGTCATCTCTCGGTGCTGGGCACCAGTTCCTACTTGTTGATCCTGATCACCGGGTCTTTCATCGGCTACCTCTGCAGCGCATGGTTGTCCGACACCATCGGCCGCCGCAAGTGCTTCGCGGTGTTTGCTGCAGCCGGGATTGTCCTGGTGCTGGCGTACACCAAGTTCCAAATCACGGATCGAGCGATGTTCTTCCTCGGCTTCCCTCTGGGCTTCTTCCTGTCCGGCATTTTCTCGGGCATGGGCGCATTTCTGGCCGAGCTGTACCCAAATAGCGTGCGTGGCTCAGGGCAGGGCTTCTGCTACAACTTTGGCCGTGCCGTCGGCTCAATCTGTCCGGCCATCATCGGCTTGACCAGCGGTACATATGGACTCGGCGCGAGCATTGGCGTCGTATCCGCAGGCTGCTATCTGGCGGTGATCCTGACCGTGTTCGCACTGCCCGAAACACGGGGCAAGGAATTGGGACACGCGATTGCCTGAGCGTTGCATAACTTTGCTGTTGAAGGATGAAATCGATATGAGCCTGTACTCCAATCACCCATCGAAACGCTGGCAGTTTTGGATCGACCGGGGCGGCACGTTTACCGACCTTGTGGGGCGTGATCCTGAGGGCGGCTTCCATACGCTCAAGATGCTGTCGGAAAACCCCGAGCAGTATCGCGACGCGGCTGTGGAAGGGATTCGACGGTTGCTCGCGCTGCCGGCGGGCGAGATGATTACGCCCGAGCGCGTGGAGTGCGTGAAGATGGGGACAACGGTGGCAACCAACGCGTTGCTCGAACGCAAGGGGGATCGCACGCTGCTTGTGACCACCCGTGGGTTCCGCGACGCGCTTCGCATCGCGACGCAAGCACGCCCGCAACTGTTTGACCGCAACATCGTTTTGCCGGAGCTGTTGTACGAAGAGGTGATTGAAGCCGACGAGCGCATGAGCGCGTACGGTTCAACCGTGCAGGCGCTGAACATCGAGGCGCTAACAGCGCAGTTGAAGGCTGCCTTTGAGCGTGGCTTGCGCGCCTGTGCCATCGTGTTCCTGCACGGCTATCGCTATCACGAGCACGAGTTGCAAGCCGAGGCTATTGCCCGTGAGATCGGCTTTACACAGATTTCCGTCTCCCACAAAGTCAGCCCGCTCGTTAAGTTCGTCCCGCGTGGCGATACGACCGTGGTCGATGCTTACCTGTCCCCGATCCTGCGCCGCTATGTCGAACAGGTTGCGCAGCAGATGCCGGGCGTTCGCCTGTTCTTCATGCAAAGCTCGGGCGGATTGACCGAAGCTCAACGCTTTCAAGGGAAGGACGCCATCCTATCGGGGCCGGCCGGCGGCATCGTCGGTATGGTTCGTACCGCGCAGGCTGAGGGCCATCCGAAAGTGATCGGCTTCGACATGGGCGGTACGTCCACGGACGTTAGTCACTATGCTGGTGAGTTTGAGCGTACGTTCGATACTGAAGTGGCTGGCGTTCGTATGCGTGCGCCGATGATGAGCATCCACACGGTCGCAGCCGGTGGTGGCTCCGTCATTCAATTCGATGGGGCACGGCTGCGTGTCGGGCCAGAGTCTGCCGGAGCGAACCCCGGCCCGGCAAGCTACCGTCGTGGTGGGCCGCTGGCCACTACCGATGCGAACGTGATGCTGGGGCGTATCCAGCCTGATTGGTTCCCCAAGGTGTTCGGGCCGGCCGCGGACGAGGCCCTGGACCGCGGCGTCGTGGTCCAGCGCTTTGAAGCCATGGCGCGTGAGATGACCACAGCATCGGGGCGCGCGACGTGTGCCGAAGAAGTGGCAGCCGGTGCGTTGCAGATCGCCGTCGGCAGCATGGCAAATGCGGTCAAGCGCATCTCGGTGGCGCGCGGCTATGACGTCAGCACCTACACGTTGCAGTGCTTCGGCGGCGCAGGCGGACAGCACGCCTGCTTGGTGGCCGACGCGTTGGGTATGACGCATGTCCTGGCACATCCGTTTGCCGGGGTGCTGTCGGCCTATGGGATGGGCTTGGCTGACCAGATTGCCCTCCGCGAGATTTCTGTTGAGCGTGCGCTGGATGCAGAAGGGCTTGCCGCCGCCCTCGAGCAGGCACGCAAGCTTGAAGCAGAAGCACGTTGCGAGTTGGAAGCCCAAGGTGTTGCGCCGGACCTCATTCGTAGCCGCTATCAACTGCAGGTGCGCTATAACGGCACCGACACGGCACTCACATGCTCCTACGACCCGCAAAGCCCGGCGCAATTTGCCATTGCCGCGCTGCGCGATCAATTCGAGACGGCGTACCGTCAACGCTTTGCTTTCCTGATGCCAGACCGGGAACTGGTGATCGAGGCGGTGAATGTGGAATGCATGCTGCCTGGCGAGCCCGTATCCCAGGCGTCGGCCGGCACAGTGACTTCGCATGCTGCAACGCCGCGCTCGCAGGTGAAGATGTACTGTATGCCGGACATCGAGCCTGCCGGCTGGCGCAATGCGGGCCTGTACATCCGGGAGGAGATGGCCCCCGGGGCAACAGTCGACGGCCCGGCCGTCATTGCCGAGCGCAACTCCACCACGGTTGTCGAGCCGGGCTGGCGGGCCGAACTGAGCGGTTCAGGTTGTCTCGAACTACGGCGGGTGCGCGCGCGCGTCAGCGGGCACGCAGCGGGTACGCATGTCGACCCGGTGATGCTGGAGGTCTTCAACAACCTGTTCATGAACATCGCCGAGCAGATGGGGCTGCGTTTGCAGAATACAGCCTACTCGGTGAACATCAAGGAGCGCTTGGACTTTAGCTGTGCGCTGTTTGATGCGCAGGGCAACCTGATCGCCAACGCACCGCACATTCCTGTGCATTTGGGTTCGATGAGCGAGTCCATCAAGACGGTGATGACGCGTAACCCCGATATGCACGCTGGCGATGTGTTCGTGCTAAACGACCCATACCACGGTGGCACGCACCTTCCCGATATCACGGTGGTCACGCCCGTGTTCCTTGAGGAGGACACCCGCCCACGCTTCTATGTTGCATCGCGTGGTCACCATGCCGATATCGGCGGGGTGACTCCAGGCTCGGTCCCTCCATTCTCAACGTCGATTGAGGAAGAGGGCGTGCTGATCGATAACTTCAAGTTGGTTGAGCAAGGCCGACTGCGCGAAGCTGAAATGGTGGCGCTGCTCAGCAGCGGAACGTATCCGTCACGCAATCCCTCGCAAAACATGGCGGATTTGCGAGCGCAGATTGCAGCCAATGAGAAGGGTGTGCAAGAGCTGCGCGCAATGGTTGCCCACTATGGGCGAGACACGGTTAGCGCCTACATGCAGCACGTGCAGGACAATGCTGAAGAGTCGGTGCGGCGCGTTATTACGGCGCTCAAGGATGGCCAGTTCACGCTCCCGCTGGATAACGGCGCGCAAATTTGCGTGTCGGTCAAGGTAGATGCGCAGCGCCGTAGCGCGGTACTCGACTTTACGGGAACAAGCGGGCAATTGCCCAACAACTTCAACGCACCGAAATCCATCACCATGGCGGCGGTGCTGTATGTGTTCCGTACGCTGGTGGATGACGCGATTCCGCTCAACGCGGGCTGTCTGAAGCCTATCGAGGTGATTGTTCCGGAAGGCTGCATGCTCAATCCGCGCGCACCTGCCGCCGTTGTGGCCGGCAATGTGGAAACCTCCAGCTGTATTACCAACGCACTCTACGGTGCCCTCGGTGTGATGGCTGGCGCCCAATGCACGATGAACAATTTCACCTTCGGCAACGAGCGCTACCAGTACTACGAGACCATCTCCGGTGGATCGGGGGCCGGCCACGGATTTAACGGCACGAGTGTCGTCCAGACACATATGACCAATTCGCGCCTGACCGACCCCGAAGTGCTCGAGTTGCGCTATCCCGTTCGCCTTGACGCCTATGAGATCCGCCACGGTTCCGGCGGTGCAGGCCGCTGGAAAGGCGGCAATGGCGGCCATCGCCGAATCCGATTCTTGGAGCCGATGATCGCATCCATCCTGAGCAACGGGCGTAGCCACGGGGCCTTCGGCGCTCAGGGTGGAGCACCCGGATGCGTCGGTCGAAACAGGGTGGTGCGCGCCAGCGGGGTCACGGAGGATCTCGACTCCTGTGCATCCGTGGCGATGGAGGCTGATGACGTCTTCATTGTGGAGACGCCGGGCGGTGGTGGATACGGCAGCGACCACGTCTGATCGCGGGGCCGCTCTCGACTGGACGATAGAACGGCCGAGAGCGCTCCGAAGCCCTGGGAAAAGCGGTTTACCACGTCGGGTGATATGAATCTAAAGTTCGTCGAGGCCTTCTATTGGGCATGCTCCCTCAGGAGCATTACCCGTGCTGCAGAAAAGCTGCATGTCACGCAGTCCTCTCTCTCGAACCGCATCAACACCTTGGAAGACGAGCTTGGCGTCAAGCTGCTCGATCGGCGGTCCAAGCAGTTCCGGCTGACTAGCGCTGGCCAGCGGTTCTTGACGATGTCTGTAAAGCTGCTGGGAATGCACCGCGAGATCAAGCTGGCTATGGGGGGCGTCGATGACACGCCGACCGTGCTGCGGTTGGGCGCTGTCGAGTCGGTCGCCCATAGCTGGCTTTCTTCCTGGCTCAGGCACGTGCGACAGGGGAACATGAACCTTGAGTTGCAGCTCACCATCGAAACGTCGCCGGTTTTGATGGAATCCGTCAAGAAAGGCGCTCTCGATATCATCTTTGCAGCGGGGGCGGTGCCCGAAAAGGAATTCAGAACATTCGCGCTGCCACCCATGCAAATGTGTTTCGTTGGGGACGATTCTTTTTCAGACACGCACGCCTATGAGCTGAGCGACATTGCGGGCTCCGACCTCCTGACGTTTCAACGTGGCTCACAACCACACCAGGAGCTTCTGCAACTGTTTCGCCAGCATGGGGTCGAGCCACCTCGCATTCACACCATCTCTTCAATCTCCGCATTGGTGCAACTGGCAGAAGACGGCTTCGGTATCGCCACGCTACCGGAAAGCGTCATCTCACGTGCAAAAGGGCGAAGTCGACTGACACGCCTGCGCAGCGCAGCAACCCTGGCTCCTCTTCCTCTTTCCGCCACTTACCGGGAAGATCCGGCGTCTGGACATCTAGATGCACTGTTCGAATCCCTTTTTGTCTTTCTGAACCTACCCAATGGATCGGCAGAGACGGTGCAGTCTGACGGTCCATGATGATTCGACCCGCCCACAACACCGGGGCATCAAGCGCTGGTCCGTACCGTGTTGACGACGTGGCGCAAAGGAGGACTCGGACGCGTCGGGGAAGGGATTCCAATTGCTACGGCGTATGGCCAACGGTATTGCGATGACATCGAATGTCCCATGATCAATCTTTCTAGCTTGCAATATCGTTTCCGCCGCGCATCCAAGGAGGAATGCCGCGACCTGATCAAAGCGTGCCACCGCGTGGCACCGGGCGGGGCAAGTACCGTCGACGTCTATCTGCGGGACTGGACCTGGTGGATCCACGAAGGCGACTTGCGTTTGCCCTCCAACGTCGTGAACGACATCAACCTGATTGTGACTGGCGATGTGATCGTCGACGGCTGGTATGACGACTACCTTGGAGGCGGGTTGCTGGCCGTATTTGGCTCCATGCGCTGCCGCCATGTTTTCTCGTGGTACACGCTGTATGTTGCTCGCGACCTGTTGGTGCAAGGTCTGAACCTGCAATATCACAACGACTGGGTCTTTGAGTGCGGCGGGCAGGTTGCCGCACGGGCCTTCATCGGCGCCGACAAGTCGTGCCTGTTCGATCTGAATCGTTCCGATCTCGAAGGCTACTACTCCACTCTGGACTTCGATGCGAAGAGCAGCCTTAGGCCCTACCGAATGCTCGGTCTGCTCGAATGCGAAGAGGACGGGTGCAAGGTCGAAGCCGCGAGCGCCGAGGGCTGCGAAGACGAAGAACAGGACGAATACGATGACTTCGAGACCCCGAGCTCAGCCGAAGTCATCGCTCACGTGAAGGCCGCTGACGCCCAGCGGCGCTCGGCCTTTTCCACACCGGCGCCCGCTCCTGCCACCGTCTGGCGCGAAGCGCTGCACCCAGATACCGTGCTCGCGCGCCTGGTCGATCTGGTTGCCAGCCACGGCTGGGACGTGGCCATGCGCCCCAAGCTCGAGCCTGAGCTGCAGGTTTTGCTAGCGGACCACTCCGATGCTCGCGTGCCCTGGGCGCTAGCGACCGCTCCAGACGTGTCGGAAGTGCTATTGCGGCAGTTGGCTAATGATCCAGCGCACGTTGTGAGGGTAGCGGTGGCCAGCCACGCGCGCTGTCCCTCCGACCTGTTGACAGGTTTCGCCGTGGACGCCGCGGCTGACGTCCGGGCGGCCGTGGTGCATGCGCACGGCCGTGGTCTGGCCGAATGGGTGATACGGATGGCAGGTGATCCCTGTACCGTCGTCCGCCGCGCCGTCGCCGTTATCCCGAACCTGCCGCCGGATGTGGTGGCGCGACTGGCCAGCGATGCAGATGAGGTCGTCAGGCACCGGACGATGCGTGTTCAGGCGCCATTGCTCGACCCCATGCTTGCCAGGTTCGTGGCATGCACACCGAAGTGCTGATGCAAGCGATCTCTGCGTGTGACACAGCCCCAGGCTATTGAGAGACGTCAGCATTGGAGTCGAACGCTACTTCACTCCCGATCGATACCCAGAGCGACTCTCGCCTAGCCCTAGCAGAGCTTCCTCATCCCGACGGTCTGATGCACAGCTCCCGCTATTGGCCGGGCCAGCCATCGATTTCACTCACTGCTGTCAGTGAGCGACGATCCCCATCAATATGCTGTCTCTTGTCCTGATCATTGCTGCTGTCTGCCTCGTCACCTCAGCGGCGTGGGCACTTTGGCGCTATCCTGCGCGGCTTACAGAAGGTGCCGCCGGGGAATCCCCCCAGGGGTTCATTCGAAGGCAGGTGCGTTACCAAATCGCATTCGGTGCGCTGGCGGCGATTGTCGTCGTACTTGCTCACCAGCTATCTCCCCCGGAGCGCGCGCGAATGTTCAGTATTGGAGCACTCGCGTCGCCAGTCCAAATGGAAGCTTTTGGCCTCCCTCACGTAGATGGTGTCTCTTGGGTGCAGGGCGGCTGCTTGCTGACACTTGGTTTCGGCCTGGCCACGTTGGCACTCGTGTTCGGTTCTCTGCGCAACATTCAAAATTGGCCGGCTTTTTTCGGCAAGTTTGGTTTTTGGGTGATCGCGATATCGGCGGTCAATGCGCTGTCAGAAGAACTCATTTATCGGGGGGCGATCATTGCAGTAGCGCGGGAGCTGTGGGAGCCATCGCAAGTCGCGCTCTTATCGGCGGTTCTTTTCGCACTGGCGCATGTCCGTGGGCAAGCCTCCGGTTTTGCCGTTGTCAGCGGCTCCGCAGTGGTGGGTTGGTGTCTTGCGATGGTAACGATGCAGACCCATGGATTGTTTTGGGCGTGGTGCGCGCATTGTGTTCAGGATGTTGTCATCTTTCTGTCATTCCTAGGGGCGATGACTGACGCAGTGCAACGCCATGACACAGCACAAAGTAGCGGCCCTGTTGCCTAAGAGACCTCCTTTGATATCGCGAACAAAGCGGATCGACAAATCGACCAAGGGTCAGCATTCGATGCCAGGTTTCGGGTACCGCCTCTTAGGCTTCGATGTGCTGACTGCGCTCATGTCAAGGCAAACTCCACGCACGAGCGCGAGTGGGGAGAAGGAGCATCCGTAGTGTCGGCTCCCGTCTCGAAATCCACTTCATAGAGCCTTACTGCCGAATGGGTGGCAGGGTAGGCGCTGAATACCGGCAGCAGCGGATCATCGTTGTTCAACGCGGCCAATGCGTAGAGCCACGGACCATCGGCCAGCCTATTTCGGGTGTAACGCAGTAGCGCAGCACAGATAGAGGGATCGTTGTGCTCGACAGCAATGAAGGCAAGGTAGAGATAAGGGAGCGCCTGTCCATGAGCAGGAAGAGGGGGCCGACCGCGCAGCCATGCGTAAGCGTTGTAGGCAGGACGCATCCATGCCAATGGGCGCGCGTAGCGTTCCACGTGCGCCTGCCGTAGTGAGGACTGGTCCCAGGCAGCCATAACGGCACACAGTTGTCCGCCTCTCACTGCCAAGAAGAAATCGCGGGCTTTCAAGGTATCGCAACGACCTCCCGGTTGGAAGTCGGCAATGTCGAGAACGGGCGCCCAGTTACGCGTCCGGTGAGCGTTGAGAAAGTGAACGACCGCGGGCAACGCATTGGCATCGGCACGCCGTAGTTCAACGCCGTCAAGTTCCAGTTCGGAACGTCGTTGTCCTAAGCGCAGTGCCAACACGGTCAGCTCGCCAAACTGTTTCCATTGAGGCATGCCGGCACGCGTGGCGGTGAGACTTCGAAGCGCCGGTTCGTTGTCATCGTAGACGAGCGCGTAGGTTGGCAACGGGTCGGTAGCATCGAGTGTTCGTAGTGCACAGAACAGCTGTGTGGCCAGCCCTCGCCCGCGATGGGCGCGATCGACGCGGATGTCAGAAAGAAGTGCCGCGCGCTGGGGACTGCCGTTCAGAACAACAGTCGTGATGCTACGGGCGGCTGCGGCCACCACGCGCCTTGTCACGGTATCGCGGCCCATGATGACTTGCACCTTGTCACCTTGCAGACGACTGGCCGAAAAATAGGAAGGCTCACGGCGCAGGCTAATGGCGGTCGCACCTTCAATCCAATCTGAGGCCATGCGCTCGCGCAACTGCGCGTCATCTTTCGCATGCGCAAGTGAGAACGTGTAGCAACTCACGACGACTGCCCACCTTCCACCATCGGAGTGTCCACGTTGGTCGCTATCGGCATCGTCTCCGAGGGACACCAGAGCCGGGGCCCTTCCGCCATCCAGCGGCGAACGAATGCCAGATACGTCATGGGAGCAGCTGTTGGATCGCTGTGCAGAAGCCTAGGCGTGTGATGCCAACGCGCGGCCGGGTAGCAGTGATGCACACGATGCAGCGAACGGTGTAAGGTCATCCATCCCAGGGCAGGCGGAAGCAAGATGTCTTGCGTGATCGCGCCTGGATCGCGTCGAGGGGCGGTGGCTGTGACCGGAACACCATAGTGTTCGGCCTGCGTCAGCACGAAGTCGAACCATGACAGCACGGTCACAGGCACAACATAGGCCCACAGGAGCAGCGGTCTGACCGCAGCCGACTGCCAGGCACCGAAGCCGATGGCAACGATGAATATGACCATCCAGGCAAGCGCCATGGTTCGCTGCCAATATCGTGACGGCGGCACCATCGTCCAGCCAACCCGATTCTGATGATAGGCAACCCAAGGCACCTCAAGCGGTGCAAGCAACCAGATCCAGCGTGTCTTCCAGCTCAGCACATAAAGCCGGCCCTCGGGGTCTGCATTGGTGCAGGTAGCGTGATGATGGCGGAGATGAAAGTAGCGATACGCGATGAAGTTCACGCCGAACAATGCAGCGCAAACGATGCCGATCGCGTCATTCGCGCCATGGTGCGATAGGAACGTGCGATGTACGGCCATATGCTTTGCCTCTTGGCAACCCGCCAGAAATAGCGCTTGGGAAAGCGCCAGCAATACGTGCAGCCAAGGAGACGACGTTACCGCGATTAACGCCGTATTGAGCAGCACGGTGGTGAGGAAGAGAAGACTGGGCAGATCGTCATGCCAGCTTGGTTGCCGATGCCCATGGTGCGTCACTGTTGACGACATGGCTCCTCCTACAGCAGGCACGCCAGATGGCGCGTGACGCGTTTGATCGTCTGCAACGGCATCACCCGCCAAAGCGGGCACAGGCTTGAGAGCGGAATGGTGCCGCGCAAGAGCACACCATAGTCGAGCGAGCGTTTGTGGGGGAAGTAGTTGGGCTTGACGTCGACGATCTTCGTGAAGCCTCGCCCACGGTAGTAGCGTAATTGCGGATCGAGCGGCATGCCGGAGCGTCGCGCGCCCACGTACGCTTCGATTGGACCCTGCGGATGTTGTTGCCGCCATTGGCCCAATCCGGGAATGGGAGACCCAAGATAGACATGGCGCCAGCCGCACTTAAGCGCATAAGGCCAGAAGAATGCCAGCAGCGCGTCAACGCCGTCGCCGCGGCGGCTGGTCAGGCTGATACCGAAAAGTGTTGTTGTCTCCTGAGGGGCGGGTAGCAACGTACAGTCTCGCCAAGTTCGGACGTGACGATGGAAGTCATGCGCTACTGGCTTCAGGAAAAGAGACGCAAGCAATTGTCCCGTCTGGGCACAGAAGGCACCCAGCGCAAGGTCAGGGCAGGCTGCGATGCGCTCTTCCAATTCGATCTGCGAGGCCGCCTGATCGGTGTCCCACTTGTCGTGCTCCAGCTTGAGCAACGCAGGCAGGTCATGTCGTGTGAGGAGTCGAGCGTAGATGCATCGGCGAGAGGCCTCATGCATCTTGGTGTGCATGAGGGGGCTCAGGGCGTGGTTCATGGTGAGGGCGGTTGGGCGCGAGAGTGATTGGCTGATTGCGTATATGCAATGGAATTTCAGCCGCATTTCGCCAAAACCGGATGTCAGGCAGATGAAATGCCTGATTATCAATTGTTAAAACATACGCCGTGATACGTTCCTATAAGATTGAATAAAGAATAGATAAATCGATAACGTAAGTCTCCGCCATCGATAAAGTCGATGTTGATCGATCGAAATAATTCGGTGGCAAAAGAAACGATGCTGCTTTAGTCTCTCAACTGCCGTTTGCTAGGCACAAGAACTCTATTGAGGGCGCTACGATCTGCCCCTTGAAAAAAAAACGTGCGTCTTGACGCGCTCGTACCGAAGAGGTGTGCACTGCAAGCAAAACGGGGGCTGGTACGCCAGTAGATCTGGGACGGAGCGATAGAAAGTAGCAGTATCCATGGGCAATGAGATCTTATTGATGGTTCAAGATCAGGCGCAGCGCGACCGGCTGTCCTTCGTACTGAGAGACGCTGGACATCGCGTTCAGTACGCAGATGGGGTTGAGCAGGTTCAGGCCATGGTGTACAAGTCATGCCTACACATGATGCTGATGGAGTGGGATTGGCCGCAGTCACAGCAAGCGATTGACCAATTACTGGCACTGCGCTCTGATGCACACCTGCGGCGATTGCCCGTTATCGTAGTCTCTCGTCACAGTAGTATCCCGGCCAAGATCTCAGCATTGAATGCTGGGGCCGACGACTATGTCGTCGACCCATGTGATCCTGCCGAGCTTCATGCGCGTATTCGTTCGATACTGCGTCGATGTCCGACACAGCATGTCGATAACAGTGTTCGGTTGAATGACTTAAGACTGGACCCCCTCACGCTGAGGGTGACTGCTGAGACGCCGTCTGGCCAGCGCCCAATTCCAGTCAGTCCATTGGAATTCCGTCTACTGCACTTTTTGGCCACGCACCCTCAGCATCTGCATTCGCGCGCTAAGTTGCTTGACCGGGTGTGGGGCGGGAGTGCGTACGTCGGCGAGCGCACGGTCGACGTTCATATCCGAAAACTGCGCGTGGCCCTTGCCGGGACTGCTTGTGATGGCCTGATTCAGACGGTGCGGGGCGAGGGTTATCGGTTGGCGAGACGCAGCGTTGCTATTCAGGTGGAACAGCCCGCTAAGAGCTGCTAACAGACCCAGCCGTCGCGCCGTGAGCCTTGGGCGTTGTGGGTTGCATAGAAGAAAGAAGGTCCGCAATGGATTGTGGTAGACGCCGCAACCGCTGCTGTCGGTTGTAGCGTCTTTGGTCGAAGGCGATCTCCCGCGCGTGGTCGCCAATCCATCGGCAAGTGCTTGCATCACAATCTGACTGCACTCGTCCCATCAGTGCCTTGCAATACTGTTCATGAACACACTCACGACACCGCAGATGCCGACATCTCTTGATCCCGAGGCCTTGATCCGAACTTATGTGCGCGCAAAGGATGAGAACCGCCCGCACCTGATGCCGCATGCATTCGCAGCGGACGCGACACTCCAGATGACGGTCAAGTCGGAGGCCATCAGTTTCCCCGCGCGCAGCGAAGGCCTGGCCGCCATCGCCGATGTGCTTGTCAGGCGTTTCGGGCAGACCTACGACAATGTCTACACGTTCTGCCTGACAAATTCGCGCCCCGCTCGTGACACAACGCGCTATGAGTGCGACTGGCTCGTCGGGATGTCCAACAAGGTTGATGGCAACGTGCGCGTTGGCTGCGGCAGCTACGTATGGACATTCACCCTGCAGGAACGGGGGTGGCGCGTACAAACGCTGGACATCGTGATCGATGCCATGGAAGTGCTACCGCCTGACACCACGCAGGCAATCTTCGATGACTGGCTCGGCCAGCTGGCATATCCGTGGAACACAGCCCTGCAGGCCTTGGCACAGATGCCGGCGCTCGTGAAACTTGAACCGGTGCGCGCCTACCTGCACCGCCGAGCTAACGATGCCAGCGATCTTTGAGCATATCGGTTCCGCACGTTTTTCGTTCGTGAGGATCACGTGCAAGTTATGGCCGGCGCCGCACAACTCCGCGTGCACCGCATAGCCCAGGGCACCCTGGAGCCAATTCCGGTCACGCTTACCGTCAACCCTGATATGCCCGATGGCCGGTTCGATCGAGCTGCGTCTGCGGTTGACCGTGATGTCGCGTCCCGACAGTTCACGCTTGGTTTCGAGCGTGTGCCCGCTCACGATGGAAAGGTATACGTCACGAACGCGCATGGTTCACCTGATATGAAGATCAAACGCATTGGCTCGCTGGGGGCTTTGGTTGCTGCGCTCCTTTCCGGTCACGCTGGCGCGGATGTCGTCACCGTCGCTCAAGTGTTGCCGCTGGAGGGTTCGATGGCGCCGTCAACGCGTGCTACAGCAGAGGCGGCTGAGCTGTATCTGCGTCGTGTCAACGAGGCTGGCGGTGTGAACGGACATACCATCAAAGTCGTGACGATCAACGGCTCAAGCAATATAGATACCGCCTCGCAGCGTGCCGCGGAGGTCGTACGTCAGCAGCATCCGGCAGCCTTGCTGAACTATTACGGCTCCTCCCGAACCGAGGCCCTCATCAAAAGCGGTGTTCTAGATGCCGCTCATACCCCAGTTATTGGCGCCATTGTGTCAGCAACGCAACTCCGCCAGCGCCCGGAGAACCGATGGGTGTTCTACATTCGCGCGGGCGTGAAGGCCGAGGCGGAGCGGATGGTTCGGCAAAGCGTTACCGTGGGTGGCAAGCGTGTTGCCGTGTTGTATCAGAGGGATGCATTTGGCGAGGACGGGCGAGATAAAAGTACGGCTGCGATGCAGCCACTTGGTATCAAGCCGGTCCTGACCGTTCCACTCGAAACAAAGGCGATGGATGCTTCGTCGCTGAACAAGATTGCGGAGACGGTGCTGAATGCGAACGTTGACGTGATCCTGATGTTCTCGGACAGCGTCAATGTTGGCGGCTTCCTGAAGACATATCGTGAACGTGGCGGCACTGCACTGGTGACAACCAACTCGGCGTTGTCAGCTGACGAACTCGTGCGCGCATCAAGCGCAGATCTGGCTCGGGGTGTTTGCGTAGCTGAAGTCATGCCGGCGCTCGACAAGCACGATACGAAGCTCACGCGGACCTTTGCGGCCGACATGATCGCAGTGGGTCGCCCCGACTTGGCGAAGTCGACGACCGCCCTGGAGGGCTATGTGTCGGCGAGGCTGTTTGTGGAAGTGCTACGCAAGATCTCTGGCCCGGTGACGGGTGACGCAGTACGTACCGCATTGCAGACGCGCGGCTCCTTCGATCTGGGCGGCTTTGAGCTGAAATACGGCCTGTCTCAGTTTGAGGGCTCGCAGTACGTTGACATTGGCATCATCGGCCGTGAGGGTCGTGTGCTGAATTAGCAGGAATGGGCGTAGAGCGTGCAAGGCGCCAGTGCTACTGGATGGAGTGAGAATGCGGCTACGGGATGCCCACCCCGATTCGAGGGAGAAGGCCGCTTACCGAAGCTCGTGGACGTCCCGTATATCCCACTGTAGCAAGCCAGCTCCAGTTCGATCACGATGGCATGGTGTTCGCGAATTGAGCGCCAGCCCCTGAGCTCGAGGCTGCTGCCGCCTATGGGATCACCGTTACGCCGGGTGCGATAATCCGCCGGGTCCGCCAACTTAAGCTAGGACTGGGTGTGAGATTGTTTGGAGGATCAAAAAACAAGCCACAGTTCACGCCCGCTGCGAAGGCGCGGCTGCCAGCGTTGTGCGCAGCCCTGAATCAAATCGAAGCAAGATTGGGCGTCATTCTTGAATCAACTGGCAGTGGCATCAACGGATGCCGGTGTACGAACAGGCAGTCTATTGTCGAGCTCTTCGGTGTTCGCAATTGCTTGTAGGTCCATGTGGCGCAGGTTTCGAATCGTTAATCTCTTTCTCGCAGGGCGCACGTTATTCTCGCGGTCGAACGCGCGGGCGATGACGGGCGCGGGTCATCCGCACGGGATAACGAAGAGATAGAGCAACGATGCCGAATGTGACAACCGTCCTACGACGTCTGGCTGCGTGTGGTCTTGCCGTACTGGCATGCATGACCACCGCGCAAGCCGATGAAACGGATTGGCTTTACTTTCCGATGTACGCACGAGACACGGCACATGCCGTGGATTTGCGTGCGCTGAGCTGGCGGCCCGATGGCCTGTTGGCATCGGCCACGCGCTATCCCCGCTACTCGGGCGAGACCTGGTCGGAAGAAGAATCCAGCCGCGGTTGGTACAACTATGAGCGGCGGCTGATTGATTGCAACCTGGGCTTCTACGTCACGACCGATGTCCAGTTGCTGGACGGCGATGGCAAAGTCATCGCATCACGCTCCTTCAAACCGCAGGACTGGGTCGAGAGTCTGCAGCGGCAGTTGGCAGATAGTCAGACCAAGCCCTGGCCCCAGCGTGACGAAATCCTGCTCGCCTGCGCTGCCGCATCAGACACCAGTTTGAAGAAGCACCGTGCGCACTCGGCGCGCACGGTGCAGCCGCTGCTGTCGTCCAAGCCCATCATCACCGACCTAGCCGCCGAAAGCGATGCCTTGATGGGCCGGGCCCGGCCGCACTACGTCGTGAATGCTCCGCACCAACGCCCGCCGGCCACGGCCGAGACGGTGTTTGGTCGCGTGCGCCAGCAGTGGGCGCAATGGCGGCAGTCTGTAATCGGCCCCGCCGCTGCAACGCCAAGCTTGGCGGCCCCGAATGGGGCCGACATCGAGCGCCAGCTCAGCGCGTACTCGCAGCAAGCGACGCCCAGCGACATCGGCTCGGTGCGCGTGCTGCCTGGCGATGTCCTGGAGTACGTTCGGCCAGCGCGTTTTATGGAGCTTCCCGAGTTGAGCCCCAAGGACGAATCGCGCGTCGTGAACATGCGTCGTGCGTCCGTGACAATCCGGGTGGATTGCGCCAGCGGCTTGGCGCTGCCCATGTCCGTGGACTGGCGCGATGACGACGGCAAGGTGCTGCTCACAAAGCCCACGTCGGTCATCGATGCGACCACGGCTGTTCAGCATGCCGGCGATGCAGATAGCCGCGATTCGACCTGGGATCTGCGCTGGGGCGCGCGGGGCAAGGCGACTTTGGCCGGCCAACTGTGCCGGACGCTGACTCGTCTGAAGGCCAACGCGGCACCGGCAGACACGCCCGACGACGATGCGCAGGCCGCGCTGCTCTCTCGGTTGACGGCAGAGCGCTTGGCGCAGGAGAGCACGCCCGAGGCCATGCTGCTGGCTATCCGCGCGGTATGGCGCGACAGCTTGCCCTGAGCTTGCTGCTGTTGCGATCCCGCTAACTAGAATTCTCCCTGTCTCGGTTCAGTCCCGGTACACGCATGCATATGGCCTTCTCAAATCCCTCATCAACGCGTCGAAACAAACTGCCGGAATGGGCCACGCGCATCGCGCTGACCTCGTTGTCCTGTCTGGCGTTGACGAGCAGCGCAGCGCACGCCACATCCTGCGAAACGCCTTTGGGTGAGCACTCCGCCATCCAGAATCTGTGCGCAGTGCATGAAGGCATGACCCGCTACTTGATTGGCGGCGCCTGGGGCTTCATGGACAAGTCTGGCAAGTTGGTGGGCGAACCGCGCTTTGACGATGCCGAAGATTTTTCAGAAGGGTTGGCCGCTGTTCAGGTGGGCAAGCTGTGGGGCTTCGTCAACAAGAGCGGGGACGTGGTGATTGCGCCCGCCTTTGAGTCGGTGGGGAATTTCTCCCATGGCCTGGCTGCAGCCACGCGGTCAGGAGACGGCAAATCGGGCTACATCGACCGCACCGGGCAATGGGTGATCGCGCCCAGCTATCAGACGGTGGGGCCTTTCCAGGCAGACACCGCCATGGTGAGCGAGTCGTACCGCAACAGCCTGCTGATTGACCAGCGCGGGCAGGTGCTCAAGCGCTTTGAAGCGGGTCTGCAGGTGGATGAGTTTCCGAATGCGTGGGGGCTGTACAAGGCCGAGCGCGACGGTGCGCGTTATCTCTGGCGGCGTGGTGGAGAGCGTATGCCGGCCCCGAAACAGTTGGCACCGTACTTCAACGATATCGGAGACGGCGATGGGCTCTGGCTGGCAACGCAGGACCAGTCGAACGGTGACGGCAGCCTTTGGGGCGCTGTAGACGAACAGGGGCACTGGGTCGTGCCCGCACGCTTTGCGGAGTTGGGGGTGTTCCAGAGTGGCTTGGCGATTGCGCGGCCGGCCAAGGACGCCGCCAATGACAAGGCGGATACCGCGACGCTGTCGGGGCTGATCGATCGGCAGGGCCATTTCGTGCAGCCGGCGCGCTACCAGCGCATCTATCGGCAGCCATGGGGTGGCTACTTTGCCGAGTACCCGGACCACGGAGGCCTCGACATCATCGGCCGGGACGGCAATGTGCTCGTGTCCGCAGAGACTTGCCGGACGCTAGAAGAGGTGAGCATCGAGTTTCCGATGGAGCCAAAGCAATGGGGCGCGGTGAAGGGCTGTGGCCAGAGCTGGGCGTTCCACGCCAAGGCAGGCATGCTTCACAGCCGTATTGCCGAGCCGACGGCCTACGCCTCCGGCACGCATCTGATGCTGATACGGCGCCCATCGGAAGACGGACAAGACGATGGCACCGAGAAGGCTAAGGGCGCTGCCGTGCAGTTCGACATTTTCGATACGGCGGGCCGCCGCACGGTCTCCAGCGACGATGCCTCGATGCAAGGCGATCAAGCGCTGACGGGCCAGGACGACGACGTGTTCCTGATCCCATCTGGCAACACGCATGCGGCCCGCGAGCAGCAGGACGCGCTGCCGCTGGCCGTGATCATCAAGGACTTCGAGAAAGTCCGCGTTATCACCCGCGATGGCAAGGTGGTAACCAATCCCCAGTGGAAGTATGAGAGCAGCCTGCTCGACTACCGCTATGCATCGGGTGGCAAACCGGTGGAAGGGCCGCTGGTGGTATCAACGGAAAACGGCTGGGGTGCCATTGACGGCCGCGGCCAGTGGCTTGTCCAGCCCCGGTATCGCCGCTTGTCGACGTTTAAGGATGGGGTCGCATTTGCCTTAGACGGTAAGCAATGGGTACTGCTGGAGCGCAATGGCAAGAGCCACGCGTTGCCGGAGGAGGGCTGGCAGTTCAAGCGTGTTGCGCCGGGCGTCTACATGGGGGACCTCCGTGGCGATGGCGACGTTCAGTACATCCGCTTCGACATGGTCACCGGGCAGACGACCCGCGTGAAGCTGCCGGTGCTTGCAGGTTACGGTGATTTTCATGAAGGCGTGGCCTCGGCGCAGGCATCGGATGGTCAGCATTGGGGGCTCATCAACGACCGTGGCGAGTGGGTTGTGCCACCGCGCTTTGATGGGCAGTTCGACGCCGTTGTTGATGAGGAGGATCGCCTCGTCGGCTGGCGAAGCACCACCTACTTCAAGCTGGGTGACTCCACCGAGAGTCTCTATGGCTGGTTCAGCCCGCAGGGTCAGGAGCTGGCGGTGCCCGCCTACAGCGCCATTGACTACGACGCCGAACATGGCGTGCTGCGCTTGACCAAGGATGGTGTGCTCAAGGGGCTGATGGCGCCGGACGGCAAGCTACTGCTGCCTGCTCAATACAAGGACATCCAGGCGGCACGCGATTCGTATGTGCTGACGGGACCGACGCTGTACGGCCTGCTCGATGCGCACGGGGAGTGGTCGGCACCGCTGGCACAAGTTGAACTATCAGATTTGAGCAATCGTCCCTATCAACTGAAGAGCCGTGGTGCAGACCTTGTGGCGTTTGACATCCAGGGGCGGCAGTCCACAGCCAGCGCACCGCAGCCGATTGCGAGTGGCCAGGAGGAGCCTTCGCAGTGGTGGTGGCCGCATACGGAGCATGCGTATGAGGACAACGAGACCACCGTGTTCTACGGCTTCGACTTCAAGGAGCGCGTGCGCATTCCGGGCCAGTTGCCGTCGTATGCCGCGTTCTCGGAAGGGGTGGTCACTTTCACGCCGCGCGGCGCCAGCCGAAGGGTAGGAGAGGAGCTTGCCCTGGCGGATTCGCACGGCAACGTGCTGGGGCGTTATCCGTACAAGGAAATCGGGCCCATGTCCGATGGCTTTGCCACATTCGAGCAGTTCGCTCCACGCGCGCCGGTGGGTCGAAAGCAAGCCAAGAAGCCAAGCGCGGATGACTACGAACCCCGCACGCGAACGGGTTACCTAGACCGCCAGGGCAAGGTTGCCATTCCGCCTGCGTTTGATCGTGCGGAGAGCTTCTCGGAAGGGCGCGCCGTCGTGGTGGCCAAGGACAACATCGGTATGATCGACACGCACGGCAAGCTGGTGGTGCACGGCGCGTGGATGTGCGGCCGCGAGCCAGTGATCCTCGATGCCGCTGGCCAGGTGCTGTGGCCGACGGCGGCGGCAAAGAAAAAACACTGCTGAGGGAAGGGCGGCAAAGGCTCAGCGCCCCGGTGTCCGACGAATCCGACCGGCGATGCGAGCCCCCGCGCAACTGCGACACCCCAGCCTCAAACCGCCGTTCGAAGAGCGTTTGTGAGATGCGCTCGGGTCGGTACTTGACTCGCCTCTGACCAGTGAGTTACGGTAGATCTATGCAACGCGATCTGATCCCTTTCGTGACCATCATCACAACGACGCCCATTAGCAATGGTGGGTCGTCCTCGATGCGCACGCGGTAATTTTCGCTGTTGCATAACATCAAGGGCCCCGCCGGCATAGGACGGGGCCTTTCGCTTCTGCGGCTGATCGTCTTTCGTCGGTATGACAAGAGTATGGAGTCTCCGTGACCAAAGAAAATCACCACAGCCGAAATAGCGAACGCGAAGTGATGCTTGTTATCTCAATTCAAACGATTCCTGGAAAAGGCGACGAGCAAATCGCGGCCTTTGAAAGGCTCGCGCCGATCGTGCGTTCAGAGCCAGGCTGTCTTCAGTATGATCTGCACGCCGTTGTCGGTGACGAAGACAGATTTGTCTTGATTGAACGCTGGGCCTCGACTGAGGCGTTGGCGGCGCACGACGTGACGCCTCACATGATTGCCGCCGATGCGCACAGTCCGACCTTCAGGGCTGCGCCCGCGCAGGTTTTGCATCTCACCGCGAATAGCCTCGCTTAATCGATCTGGCAATCCAACTTGCGAGTGCGGCTCAAATCATGAAACGCTGGGCCTCCCGTCGCAGAGTGGACTGCTGCACAAATTTGTGATCAGCCGTGAGCTGGCCGCCTGGATGCGAGATGGTTACCTCCGGGTTACTCGCGTCCGCATCGGCCCAACGTATCGGTCATGCACGCATGAGTTGAGCGACTGGTGCGGAACGTCAATCGCCAGCGCATCGCAGCCCAGATCGGAATTGATATGCGGGCAGGCCGCAAGATTTCACACGAAAGGTACGATCACCGTAAGCCCCCAACCGTGACCGTCTTTCACTCGGCCGGGCAGAAGGGGCCATGTTGCTTCAACCGCCTAAAAGGCGGCATCCGCTTTCCGTGCGTCGGACATCCTCCTCCGAGTTGATGGCAATGCATGCTTTTCATTCGCACTAGCGTATGTCATGATCAAGCGCATGAACATTCGAAACGCTTCGACCTATTTGCACCATCACCACGGACGCCCTTTGTTGCGCCGTGGTTCGTTTCGCATCTAGTCATTGAATCGGGAGCTTTACCGATCGGGACAACGACCAAGGCGCCTCTGGCGCCTTTTTTGTTTTTGGCCGCCTTGAAACCGTGCTGCGCTGATCGATCGATAAATTAAGGAGTGTCTTCGATGCAACAACCGTGGAAGGAAGTGTCCTTGTCCGATTTGCCACTCAGGGAGGACCTCAAGCTGCAGCACGCATACGGGGCACCGCAGCTCGACGTGCCGGTTTGCCTGAACGTCAACGAGAATCCGTATCCACCGTCGCGGGTGCTGGTCGAGCGCATCGCGGCTGCCGTGGCCGACGCGGCGCACCAGGCAAACCGCTATCCCGACCGTGACTTTGCCGAATTACGCGCGCAGTTGGCCGCGTATCTGACCCACGACACCAGGTTGACGATCGACGCGTCGAGCGTCTGGGCGGCCAACGGTTCGAACGAAGTAATCCAGCAAATTCTCCAAGCATTCGGCGGTCCTGGGCGGACAGCGCTTGTCTTTACGCCCGCGTATCCGATGTACGAAGAGTACTGTCGAACGACCTTCACGCACCTTCATGCATTGCCGCGCACCGACGATTTCGCGCTGGATCTGAACCAGGCAATGGCCAGCATTCGCGTGCACCAGCCGAGCGTGGTTCTGCTGACGTCGCCGAACAATCCGACCGGCACCGCGCTTCCCTTTGATGATATTCGCGCGATACTCGACGTCGCGCCGGGCCTGGTCATCGTGGACGAAGCCTATGCAGAGTTCCGGCGCGACGGCGTCCCTAGCGCGGTGACGTTGCTGCCCCATCACCCATGGCTTGTCGTGACCCGCACGCTCAGCAAAGCGTTCAAATTCGCGGGTGGCCGCGTCGGATACTGTGCGTGCGCGCCGGCGATCATTGAAGCGCTGAAACTCGTTCGGCTCCCATATCACCTATCCGCTTTTACGCAGGCAGCTGCTTGCGCAGCGCTCAGCGTGCGTGACGAAATGCTGTCGCAAGTGGACGCGATCAAAGCCGAGCGTGATGCGACCGTCAACTGGTTGCGGGACCTGGGACTTACGGTGGCCGATTCGGACGCCAACTTCGTGATGTTCGGCAAATTCGACGATCGCCGTCGCATATGGAGTGGACTTCTGGACCACGGTGTCTTGCTTCGCGAGGTCGGTCCGCCGAAGTTTCTGCGGGTGTCGATTGGTACCCCTGCCGAGATGGCCGAGTTTCGCACCGCCTTGCTTGCGGTGATGGCCTAGTTTCTCGAAAGCGCCTCGCACATTCCTACGCTGCCCCCCCGCCTGTGGCGATGGTCACCAGCGACGAGAGGCTGCGCAGCACGCTTTCGCGGCGGGGACGCGGCCATCACCGATGGCCACTGCCTCCATGTAGTCGGAGGTACCGGCCGCATAACGTCTGGCCCACATCAGGAGGAAGCCTGCAGCCACGCCGCCTAGCGGCAGCGCGATGCGCCACTGCCAAGGGAGGCGCTCGGCGATCTCAACCAGCGAGCCGCTGTGGCCTGTCACGTGTGGCAAAGGATTCTTGCTGCCCCGCCCGAGCCACTTCAACAAGCCGTTCCTCGGATGCTCCCGCTATTCGCCGAATGGTGGCTGTGGGCACCAAGAGACGATTTGACGCCCTCGGGCGTTGGATCCGGATCGCACCAGCAATACGCATTTCCCCCAAACCAAAGGACGAACAGCATGATCGAGAGTGTAATCAGATGGGCGAATCAGGTCCGGTATCGCAATCCCTACGGAAAGCCGCACGCCATTGATGTAAAAGCAAATGGTCTGCCAAGGATTCCGAAATACCTAGGCAAGCGAGCAAACGAGACAGCCGCAGCGATTGCCGCGCACCCAGGCAACGACTTTGACAAGTTGAAGCTGATATATGACTACTTGGACGAGTACAACGATTTTGTAGCGACTTTCTCCGTCTGCAAGAAAGGCTGCAACCATTGCTGCAAGATCGACGTGGACGTCACCAAGGTGGAGGCCCTCTACATCGAGCGCTTCACTGGGAAAACGATGCACAGAAAGCGTAAGCGCTCGCAAGGGCATCGCACCGCTTGTCCGTTGTTGGGTGCCGATGGGACGTGCAGCGTGTACGAGTACCGGCCATTCAATTGCCGTACGTTCCATGCCTTGGATGATCCTGACTTGTGTGCCAAGCCCGGCGTAAATCATCTAGTGTACGGCGCATCGTCTTCGCCACAGCAAGTTGACTGTTATGCGCAGATGAATGAAATCAGAAAGGCGCTGAACCAGACCGGCGAACGGAAGGACATCCGCGACTATTTTGGTAAGTGAAGCTCGCCGTGCCCATCATTCCGGAGAAGGTGCATTGACGATCCTGCCGGTGCCAATTCCGCTGGGCTAGGCGAGCGTATTGCCTACCGCTCAGGATCGTTGCCGGGTTCGGGATCGGAGCGCGGAACATCGCGCTCCGGCGTCCCGCCCCCGCGATGGCTGCTGGCCAGGCGGTTTCTGCTTGCCGAACAATGGATTACGCTCTGCTGCAGACTGCTGAGTCTGGTCTCTCCGTTCCCGCAGTTCCTGGGCCATATCGCGACGCTCCACAAAAATCCGCTGAATTGCGCCATCAGCAAACTCAACATGGAGCCGCGCATCGGCCGCCACCCGCGCCGCCTCCATCTGGAACTCCAGCGGCCCGGTTAGCTCCAGCACTGGCCCAAACTTCCGCTGCGCCAGGCGCAGGGCAATCTCGATCGCATCCCGATCGTTCTGCCACAGACGCACCGACTTGCCCTGGTCAACCAGCAGCGCAGCACCGTTGCGCTGGTACTCCACGTCGCCGTTGCGCTGCACCCGGTGCGTGATGACGGGACCGTCGTACAAGATCGCGTTGGGCTGCACTGGCCGCGCAGATCGGATGGTGAGTCGACGCGCATCCTCGGCCGGTTCATCAGGCCGCAGCCGCTGCAGCTCGAACAGCGCCGCGGTGTCGCCGCGCTGGCCACGTGCTGCGAGATACGCCAGGTAGCCCATCCGATTGGCATGATTTGGTCGGGCGCCATGATGCTCGACTTCCTCGGCAACGGCCATCCGACCTATACCGCAGCCCACGACGCGAGCCTCCGCGCGATCCAGACCACTCTTAGCAAGGGCCCCCGAACTCCAGACATGGGGCAAGGCCAGCACCGTCGACGTCGGGCAACAGAACTACTTGTCGGGGCAATCGTTCCGACCACGTAAAATCTGGCGGCAGTCGCTCACAGATCCGCATGCGGTAAGGTCTTGCGATTTCACGGCTCTTGCACATGAAGAATTGATTCCTCTCATCCAGTCGACGCTACAGCCGATAGATGGACCATACGTCGTCCTTGGGGAGTCATTTTCGGAGCCTCTGACCAAGCAACGTTGTTCGTTTTGCCCCGAATTCAAGCAAGAGGCTGCCTGTCGGGATCTCGTCCAGAGCTATAGCCATAGCGAGGCAAGTCGCTCGGTCCGCGTCGCCGAGTCGGTGCTACGGCGCCGGGTGCAGCAGCTCCAGACGGAGCGCCAAGGCATCGCGCCTCAAGGCAAGGTCATGACCGCGGATCAGCAGCGTATCCAGGAGCTTGAGACCGGCAAAAGACGTTCTCGCGTTTTGGTGCTGACCGACGGATCGAAACGCAGCCGATACGCCGGCACACCGAGCACGAACACCTCCAGCAAACGCGTCTTCTCACGGCTGCTTAGACGCACCGGGTCCCACACCCAGGTCCAGCTAAACCGCTTGCCGCAGGCTCGGCACTTGAGCCGCCCGTCGAACAGTTTGTATGGCCTGCTTGCGGAACATTCAGGACAGCGTTTTATCGTCGGACCAGAGTAACTCTGACTCTGGTCCGGTTTGGGGGAAACCACCCAATATTTACGGCTCGACGAGCGAGATCCGGCGCTCGTCTTGTTGGAATGTGCACTCAAGGCGACTAGATAAGTGCATCGGTCGCAACTACGCTAGAGAACCTGCGGCGCCAAAACGGCAAAAAAAACCTGCGCGGGCTGACGTTTTTTGCGGGGAACCTCGATGCAAATTTCAGTGAAAACCGGTCACGGCCAGGTCGAGGTCCATACCGCGCGACGGACAGACAAACGATGGTCGAGTGACTATCGTTATGTTCCGCATCACGGCACACCAACTGAATGGACATCAGCCTACTCGCCCGAGGGATTCCTCTCTGAGGGGATGGCGTTGAACGCGGGCATTCTGATGGCTAAAGAACTTGCGCAGCAACGCGACGCTCAACGTCACACCACGAAGGCTGGGAAAGAGAGATCGGTGCAACGCGCACCCCCTCCCTAACCCATTCGTGGATCGCAAGGCGCGATCCTGCAATGGCTTCATACCAAGCGAACACCGAGGTGGTCCTCTTCATATCCCCCTAATGCCACCGGTGTTCCTGTCTGGAATAGCCCCTTCTGAACCCCTCGCCAGTTTCGAGCGCATCCGCATTCAGTTGGCTACTGAGCCGTGCTGGCATCCACCCAGATAAAGCCCAGTGCGGAGATGCCGGTGATGAGTTGCTGGAAGTCGGGGAAGCCCGTGGCAACCAACCCCGGCTCCAGCCAGAACGGATGGAAGAAGAACGAGGCAAAGCCGTCGCGGACCACCAGAGCGTAGGTGGCGTTGGTCAGGATGTCCGCGACGTTGTACGTCAGGCAAGACGACGGATCGATTGCGCAAATGTTGTATTCCACGTTGCCGAGGTTCTCCGGAATCACGCGTTGGCCGTAGTAGTCCTTTTGAATGATGTAGGGGAAAAACTGGCCGACCGAGAAGTCGTGTCCCGGCGCCGTCGAAACGAGCGTCTGCGGGTTATCCGACGTGTAGTACACCACGCGCTGATAGGTGTTCTTGAAGTACTTCGGCACAGCCTTGATGGCCAATGGCGACGACTGGTAGTGCGGTGCCTCCCACGCAAATGGGAAGTATCCGTTGAGTTGCAGTTCCAGCAACCCGGCCGACAAGCGACCGGCCGCCCATTGGGTCGAATCCTCATTCACGGGCCGGTTCTGCGTGGCGAGCCAGAACTCATAGTCGTTCGCGCTGACCGCGTTGATGAGGTTCGGGATATTGCTGTACTGGTGCGTGTAGCCGTGCATCAGGACGTGGCCGCCGCGCGCCCGTGCATAGTTCAGCGCCTGCTTCAGCCCCGTTGCGTTGACCATGTGGATGGTCTGCGCCACGCCGCCGTTATAGACACCGTTCGGATCGGTGTACACCGGGATGGTCGCAATCGAGAACGGAACCTTCTGGCCGTACAGGTAGTCCGTCAACTGCTGCATCGAAGACACCGTCGTGGTGGCATTCACGTCTTCCAGACGGACCAGCGCACGGTGCAGCGTGGGCGCATTGGTGCCCAGAATGTCATGCAGCATGTCGCACATCACCAGGTAGCGGTCACGCGGTCCGATGTACGAGAACGGCATGTCGGCGAAGTACCAGAAGTTTCCCGAGCGAATGACATAGGGCACGGCCGGCTTCGTGGTGGGGCTGACCGAGTTGGAGATGGTCACCAAGGTCGTGGCCTTGGTGGCATCGGCCACCGCCGTCACGCCGATGTCGGGGTCTGCAGTAACGGCCCCGGTCGTGGCATTGAAGGCGTAGTACTTGGTCATGGTCTGGCTCTTGTACGTGATCGTGTCGTAGAAGCCAGGGTTCGGTGCACTGGCCGACGGCGTCGCATTCATGCCAGCCAGATTGACGAAGTTGATGCCGTAGCGCGTGGTGAACGGATAGGCCGTGTTCCAGGCCAACTCCCACAGGTTGTACTTGAACCAGACGACGGTCTTCTGCGTGGTGCTCACGTCCGAGAGGAACGCCGCCGGTATCGGGTTGTTGTAGTAGCTCCCCATGTAGAACGTGGCGGTGTACTGCTCGGTCATGCCCGCCGTGTAGTTCTGCACGGGCAGCATGGTGATGGTGGTGTTGAAGTGCGCGAGCAGGTTGTACAGCATGATCGCGTACGCCTTGCCCAGGTTGGTGTACGGGTCATTGGCGGGCGCGTCGTACAGCACCAGCATCTTGGCCGGCGTGGTCTGCGCTGATGCCGATCCGCCGATCGTCACGCAGATGGACCCGACCCCGAGGGTGCAGGTGGCGCTCTGAGACAGCTCCGTTAGCGAAACGCCCAGCAGGCCGCCCGCAAATACCAGCGCACAGAGAAACTTTCGAAACAGCGTCTTCATGATGACTCTCCGGCTCATGGGCAATCATGGGCGATACACCGAGCCATCCGCTTGGCGGTAGAGCCCGAGGTTGAAGTTGGGGCCACGGTCGTGGCCACGTTCGGTACCCGTTACCTCGTTTTCCGGCATACCAGGACGGACTTCAGTCATGACCACGGTGCGTGGCGGTGGAATGACCTGTCCGTTTTCATCCATGACGCCGTAGCCGTAGGCGCGCGCGCCACCAGTCACGGGCTTGGGTGTGGCTACCGCCACGACAGTGGGCCGCATGGGTTGCGCAGTTGTAGTCGTCGCCGTTGTATATGCGGGTGCTTCTTTCTTGTTTCCGCTCTCACCGCCGCTGCCGGGGTCCGTAGCGCTGGCCACGACAGCGAGATTGTCCGCATCGCCGGCCCATGGTGGCGATACGATCAGCCACCCGGCAACGAGGGCGGAGGCCAACAACACGCCTCCCCCGATTCGTTTCGCTTTCATCAAAACCTCCCTCCCAATCAGGCGACGCTATGCCGGTAACCAATGCACAGTGGCCTTTGTCGCTTCCTTCTTGATGATTTCCAGACCTTGGTGGTCGTTTGACCACACAGGGTATGCAATTAATCAACCCGGGAAATTTCAGGGCACCGCCGCAATCACCATCCCGCGCGGGATATTGCCGCTGGCCGCCGACCCATTCGTCACCGCGGTCAGCTTGCCGGTGGTGCCGTCCACGCGGTAGGCGGTGACGGTGTTGTCAACGCCGCTCACCACATAAGCGAAAGTGCCTGCGGGGTTCAGCAGGACAGTGACGGGGGCGTTGCCGGTGGCAGTGGTGTCGATAAGCGTCAGGGCGCCATTGGTTGGATTGATCGAGAACACGCTCACGTTATTGCTGAGCACATTGCTCACGTACAGGAAGCCGCCTGAGGGTGAAATCGACATATAGAACGGGTTGGTGCCCGCCGCGACCGGTGTGCCCGATGCGGTGAGTGCGCCAGTGTTGCTGACGCTGTAGATGCCGATCGTGTTGTCTGCAGAGTTGGCGACATACGCAAAGCTGCCGGCCGGGTTGACCGCGATGAACTGCGGCGTATTGCCGGTGTTGACCGTGGTGCCCACCTGCGTGAAGGCGCCCGTGCTGTTGTTGATGGCAAATGCCATGGCTGTGCCGGTGGTGCTGCCGCTGTTGGCGTTCACCACGTAGGCGAAGGTGCCCGCGCTGTTGATGGTGACGGTGTACGGGTTGGCGCCTGCCGTGATGGCTGACAGTGCAGTCAGCGCGCCCGTGCCGGTGTTGACCGAAAACGCCGAGAGCGTGTTATCTCCAAAGTTGGCCGTGTACGCAAATTTGCCGTTGGGTGTGCGCGCGATGCTGAACGGCTGTATGCCGGTCACAGTGGGCGAGCCCACCACGGTCAGCAGCCCGGTGGTCGGGTTGATTGACAGCGTGGTGATGGTGTTGTCGTTGGCGTTGGCCACGTACACGTACTTGCCTGCCGGATCAACGGTGAGCGACAGCGGCCCGAGCCCGACGGCCACTGCCGTGCCGATGGCTGTGGGAATGCCAGTGGTCAGGTCCAGCGTGAAGGCGGAGATGGTGCCGTCGTTAGAGTTCACGGCATACGCAAACAGCGGCCGCGGTGCGCACGCCACCGCAATGTTGGTGACATTGCTGGTGCCCACTGTGCCGCTGCCGTTGGTGACGGTGCAGTTTTCCCCTGAAGGCCGGGTGCCTACCGTCGCAGCGTACGGCCTGCCCTGCGCGAGCGCGGTTGGGAAGCGGAAGTTGCCGTTGGCGCTGACGGTAATGGCGTCGCCGCCGTTGTTCAGCAGCGTGACCGATTTGCCCGTAGTCAGGCCGCTGACGGTGCCGCCCACGCCAAAGGTGGTCACCGGTGAGGGCGCGGGCGCTGGCGTGGGGGCGGGCGTGGCGTTGCTGCTCGGCGGGTTGGCCGCTGGGGGCGAGGCATCACCGCCGCCGCCGCAGGCCGTAAGCCCCAAAGACATCGCCGCCGCTGCCATTACCAGCGCCGCGCCGTGGATGCCGCGCGCGCGTGTCGCACTGCGAGGGGGAATCGGTGCGGGCGTTGGTTGCCCATGTGTGCCGCTCGCGCGTTGCGCTTGGGCGATTGACAGCTCGGCCATGGCTCCCCCCGTTCTGGTTGTCGCGAGTGTGTGGACTCGTGTTCCCCCGAAGCATAGGAACCCCGACCCATATGCCGACATAGGCTAATTGACCGACGAGGCCCTCCGCTTCATGGACGGGAACGTGCGGTGTGCGCCGGTTGCAAGCGTTTGGCGCGATACTTGGGCCACTGTTGCTTGCCTTGCCATGCTTGGCTCCTCCGTTGAGCGGCCGCACATTCTGATCGCAGGCAATGCGAGACAGGACAATTCGACTCTTTGCAGCTGGTGACCATACGAAAGGCGGCCAGGGCGTTTCACGTCCACGCCGTGCTGGGTTTCCAACTGTGTTCGTCGGCGCAGAGAATATGGTCCGATACACTGAGGACGCCCTCGCGTTACCGTCGCGTACTGAAAAACTGTGCGCCGCCGGTGCAATGGGAATCCTACCGCCCGAGCAAAAAGGACTCTCAAAGGTCTGCCGATGTGCAGCGTTGAGTGGACCGAGAACATCTTCCAGAAGGAGCGCGGCATATGCCAACCAAAACGAAGCGTGGCCCCACCCACTCGGCCACACGCGGGACGGTCCTACCGCGCAACCGCAACGTCGCGCTCGCAGAACTGCGTAACCTGAAGATGGCCAAGTCCGCGCACGCGTTCGTGCGCGGCAGCACTACAAAGTTCTACGAGTGGTTGGAAGAAATCAGCCCAAGCACGTTACCAGCGGGCCCGGCCATCTGGATATGTGGGGACTGCCACGTGGGCAACATTGGCCCTGTGGGCGACACCGCCGGCCGGGTCGCAATTCAGGTCCGCGATATGGACCAGACAGTCATCGGCAATCCGGCACACGACCTGATCCGGCTGGGGGTGTCTCTCGCCACGGCCGCACGCGGATCGGACCTGCCCGGTGTTGTCACCGCGCAGATGGTCGAAGCGCTCATGGCGGGCTACATGGCAGCGCTGAAGGCGGGCCCCACGCATCGGCTTCCGCCCAAGCCTCCAGCAGCGAAGACCGCCATGAAGGCTGCGACCCGCAGAACATGGAAGCAACTCGCGAGCGACCGCATCGAAGACGCGAAGCCGACGATCCCCCTCGGCAAACGCTTCTGGCCTTTGCGCAAGGCGGAGCGCGACGCGCTAGAGGCGCTTTGTCGGGAAACCACGCTACCCCTTCTCGTTACCCGCCTGTACTCCCGAGAGCCTGCGGACCAGATTGAGCTTATGGATGCAGCGTATTGGGTAAAGGGATGCAGCTCGCTGGGGCGGCTCCGCTATGCAGCGTTGCTTGCCGTCGGAACAGGGAAGAACCGGCACTATTGCCTATTGGATTTCAAGGAGGCTGCAGCGCCTGCGGCGCCCAGGCAGCCGCAGACCAATATGCCGCGCGACAACGGCGAGCGTGTCGTCGCGGGCGCAACGCACCTTGCGCCGTTTCTGGGAACCCGGATGGCTGCCCTGCGGGTGTTGGATACCAGCGTCTTCGTGCGGGAGTTGCTCCCCCAAGACTTGAAACTTGAGATTGACACGCTGCCGCAAGCGGAGGCCACTGAAGTCGCACGCTACCTCGGCGCGGTAGTCGGTGTCGCGCATGGGGGACAACTTTCGCGAAACGATGCTGGGGTGTGGCGACGCGAGCTACAGCGGCGCCACGGTAAATCCATCGATGCGCCGTTCTGGCTGTGGACGAGCATCGTGGATCTGGTGGGAAGACACGAACGCCAATATCTTGATCACTGCCGGCGCTGGGCGTTGGGACACAGCACCACCACCTAAATCTTTATGGGGCACCTGTGCTAGTCCGCCTCTTCATTGCGAGACGACAGAGGGGCTGCAAGACGGGGGGACGCAGCAGCAGCAGAAGAAGACAGCGCTGATCGCCTTAAGCCTCCATATCGTCGTGACTTCGTTGCAGCGCCTAGAAGTTGCTCACCTCACCGCGTGTTTTAGGAGGAGTCGTCGCAATGACGCTTCGGCCGCGCCTAGCCCTGCACGTGGATGTCGCTGCTGATGATCGTGCCGAAGGAGCGCGGACTGTCGTCGCGGCCATGTGCCGGGGCGGCGACCGTGGCCTGCGGAGCGAGTGCAGCAGTGGCCATCTGTTTGGCTTCTATGGGGATCGCCTCTCATCTTGTTGCCGATAAAAAAGTGCCCGCCGGGGGACGGAGCACAAAACTGTTGGTCGTGTATTCCCGATTCCAGTCATTTGATTCACCTGCACGACCCCGTAGGTGTTGCGTAGCGCCGCCGCGCCTCGCTTGTTCTCCGGTGCCAGGGCTGTGTCTTGACTGACCACGAACCTGCGCCGCCACGCCAGACAATGCACTCTCAGCAAGCGGCTCGATGTAAGGCATTTGTTGTTGCACGACTGATGTGGAGGCTGCGGCCGCCGCGAAGTTCAGCGTCATCGCAACGTCAGCGGTAACTGCGGTCTGCTCAAGCGTGTAGTCGGCCGGCAAGTGCCGAGCATGGCGCTACGAGGTGATTGTTGGCATGGCTCGCGCCTCCCCGCAGGGCATGGAGCGACATCTGTGCCATGTCGGTTTCGGCCTTGATTTTGCGGGGCATGCGTCCGTCTCCAGTCACACTGAGCGGCACGAAGCGTGCATTTCTGTATCACGGCTGAAACAAACGCGGCGCTCGCGTACGACGACATAGTTAGAAGGGGCGGCAGGTCCAGCGGCAATCACGCAACATTTCAGTGCGACTCCGGCCGCTCGCGATGTTGCCTGCCGAGTGCTCCGGTAGAACATATCCATGCTGAGGGTGGCTCATCCGACACTCGTCTTTTCAGCCCACACGATAAGTCGCGGGCTTTTTTTCCACGGGTTGTTTTTTGGGGAGGACGGCCGCCACGGCTCCTAGCACTTTAAGCATTGCGGCATGCCGGAAGCGTAGGCATAGCGTCAAACCGCAGCCTATCGCTCGATGTCACCGCCTAGCTCCGGATCCGGGGGCTGCGCGCCTCGATCCGATATATCTGCGCTATGGCCTGGTGATGGCCTGCCAGGATCAAATGTCGGCTTCTCCGGTTGCTTGCCAGATGGTGGCGTTGACCGACTCGTCTCCTGCGGCCGACGGGAGGCCAGTTCTTGCAGAATGTCCCGACGCTCGACAAATATGCGGTTAATTGCGCCATCAGCAAATTCAACATTGAGCCGCGCATCGGCCGCCACCCGCGCCGCCTCCATCTGGAATTCCAACGGTCCAGACAGCTGCAGCACCGGCCCAAACTTCTGCTGCGCGAGGCGCAGGGCGATTTCGATCGCATCCCGATCGTTCTGCCACAGACGCACCGACTTGCCCTGGTCAACCAGCAGCGCAGCACCGTTGCGCTGGTACTCCACGTCGCCGTTGCGCTGCACCCGGTGCGTGATGACGGTCCCGTCATACAAGATCGCGTT
>Ga0207640_10000174_pt1 | contig 46538 bp, 38 predicted proteins | sample KBSCornC42_FD_184300 | JGI IMG/M metagenome (GOLD analysis project Ga0207640, IMG submission 184300) | Corn rhizosphere microbial communities from Kellogg Biological Station, Michigan, USA - KBS Corn C4-2 (SPAdes) (version 2) | ecosystem: Host-associated > Plants > Roots > Rhizosphere > Soil ... | reverse complement strand
ATTTTAACGGGTGGAGGGAAACTGGCCCGCCACGTTGGGTGGGGATATTTTTGTGTGCGAAGTGGTTTGGTTGGTTTGGGTTGGCGGGTTTTTGGTTTGAGGGTTGAGGGTTTGGGGGCTTGACAGCATTTTGGGCGGGGGATGTGTCGGGCCTTCAGCCCTTTGGGTCTTGGGTGGTCGGGTACCTAGGGCTTCGCCCTAGGCTGGTATGGGGCGCGCCTTTGGCGCTTGATGGGGTGGGCTGCGAGCTTGTAACTTATGGGTTACAGGGATTTGGTATGCGGACGAAGACGTATGATGCGGCTGAATTTCTGACCGACGATGAGACTATCTCTGCCTATCTGACGGATGCGCTGGAGAGCGACGATCCGCGTTACATTGCAAAAGCGTTGGGCGCGGTGGCGCGGGCACGGGGTGGGATTGCTCAGCTCGCCCGCGATACGGGGATTGCGCGTGAGGCGCTGTACCGGGCGCTGAGCGAGACAGGAAACCCGGAGCTAGGGACGGTGTTGAAAGTTGTCCATGCGCTTGGGGTGCGGTTGTCGGCTACGCTGGTGGCTTGATTTTCGCCGCGCTGTCGTGAGCAAGGCGGGTCGCGCTTCGCGCGATTGCCCAATCATCGCATAAAGCAAAGGCGCGATGAATTGGGTACCCATGGTATGGGTTAGGTTTGATGTATGGGCCACCCGCCAAGATGCCAAAGTTGTACTGACCGTGCATGCTGCGATGCTATTCTACCCAGAATTTCACTTCAGAATGGGAGTCTTGCATGAGCAGAGGAAAGAGCATCGGACTATTTGCAATCGCGTTGCTCCTTTGGCTGGGAACCGTCACCCATGATTTTCTTGGATTTATTGCGCCTACGAACGCGCAGGCGATTGGTTTTGACCTGTGGACGACAGCGATGTGGGTACTGCTCGGCTATTCGATCATTCGTCTAATTCGGACGTTTTCAAAGCGTACACAATAGAAACAAATCAATCCTGGCGGATCGCGCTTCGCGCGATTGCCACTCATGCGATAAAACCGCATGAATGAGCACCGCGTATACGAAGATGTATATGACCCGAAAAGAGGCAATCAACTCCGATAGCTTTCTGGAGGTAAATCACTGTCTCTCTTGTTGAGAATCGGGACGACAATACTAAAGACATTTGCTCGGAATGCCTCGATATTTGGCATACGGCCTAAATCGCATTCCAGTGATATGAGTCCCGGAAAATCGATCGTAGCGATTACGATAAGGGATGCGACGGAACTAAGATAATCCGCAACCTTTGGCTCCATCATTGAGTTGAAGTCGTCAATGCGAGGTGGAGTTGCAGCCCAAAGTGTTGCACACCCTACCGAGTTTTGGGCGGCGAAACGGGTTGGATGAGCAAGAGTGGTCATCTGACTCCACTTCTTGCCGAGTTCCGTCCCACTATACCCAAGTTTTTCCCAGAACTCTTCGCACTTCTTATGTTCTGCTTTCCATGAGTTGCCTAGACTCCCCTCGAACCAATAAGCGATTTTGTTCCTTATTCCGCCCTGATCGAATCTGAACGTCATCAGAAGGTCGCGTGCCTCCAGAAATCCTCGCAGCAACACCTCTGAACTGTCCCTTGTCTGTGGTGTGAGGAGTCTGCCAATTCCGCACAAAAGAGAAGTCGATCGGATTGCCAAGAAGAGACATGCCGTAACTTGTGACTGTTCATCTTTGCGAAACTCCTCATCTCCGCGGCGAACAAGTTCTCTCGTCAGTTCGACAAGAACTGAGGGAGCAGAAAGAAGAATATCTTCCATTGTCATCTATTCACCATCGCTATTCATCTGTAGCGTCGTATCGTCATTCAGTGATTTTGCCCTGAGATTCTCGGATGGTCGCAGCGATGACCACCGTCTTCGCGTTGAGAAACTCCCTCATCCCGGCGGCGGAGAGTTCGCGGCCATAGCCGGAGTGTTTGATGCCGCCGAAGGGCAGGCGCGGGTCGCTGGCGACCATCTCGTTGAGGAAGACGGCCCCGGCTTGAATCTCGTGGATGAGGCGCTGCTGTTCGGATGGGTCGAGGGTCCAGGCGCTGGCGGCGAGGCCGAAGGGCGTGTCGTTGGCGATGGCGATGGCTTCGTCGAGGTCGCCGACGCGGAAGAGCATGGCGACCGGGCCGAAGATCTCTTCGCGGTAGACGGGCGAGTTGCGCGGGACGCCGGTGAGGACGGTGGGCTCGAAGTAGTTGCCCGCGCCCGCCATGCGCTGGCCTCCGGTGAGGACGCGCGCGCCGTCGCGCAGGGCGGCTTCGATCTGCGCTTCGAGGTCTTCGAGGATGCCGAGCGTGGCGAGCGGGCCGAGGTCGGTGTCCTCGCGCATGGGGTCGCCGATGCGCATGGACTCCATGAGGGCGATGAAGCGCGACTCGAAGGCGTCGTAGATCGCGTCGGCGATGAGGAAGCGTTTGGCCGCGATGCAGGACTGGCCGGTGTTGACCAGGCGCGCGCGGACGGCGGTTTCGACGGCGTGGTCGAGGTCGGCGGAGGGAAGGACGATGAACGGGTCCGAGCCGCCGAGTTCGAGCACGGATTTTTTGATGAGCCAGCCCGCCTGCGCGGCGACGGCGCGGCCCGCGGGCTCGGAGCCGGTGAGGGTGACGGCGGCGATGCGCGGGTCGGCGAGGACGTGCTCGACATGGCGCGCTTCGAGGAGCAGTGTCTGGAACGCACCGCGAGGAAACCCGGCGCGGCGCACGAGCGACTCAATGGTGAGCGCGCACTGCGGCACGTTCGATGCGTGCTTGAGCAGGGCGGTGTTGCCGGACATCAGCGCGGGCGCGAGGAAGCGGAAGACCTGCCAGAAGGGGAAGTTCCACGGCATGACGGCAAGGATGACGCCGAGCGGCTCGTAGCGAACGTAGCTGATGCGCGCCTCTGCTGGTGTGCCCGTGGGGATGGATTCGGGCGCAAGGATGCGGGCGGCGTTGTCGGCGTAGTAGCGGCAGGCGGTGGCGCACTTCAGGACTTCCTGGCGCGAGGCGTGGATGGGCTTGCCCATCTCGACGGTGATGGTGGCGGCGAGCTCGTCGGTTTCGGTTTCGAGGATGGCGGCGAGCTTGCGCATCCAGAGGGCGCGGTGTTCGAGCGGGATGGCGGCGTAGGTGCGGAAGGTCTCGGCGGCGAGGGCAATTTTGCCGCGGGTCTCTTCTTCGGTAAGCGGGTCGAAGGTGCGCAGCAGGCGGTTGTTGGCGGGGTTGATGGAGGCGATGGGCATGGGTGTGACGCTCTACTACTCCGATGCTAGAGCAAAATCGGGACCGTGGCGCGGCGAAAAGCGGATTCCTCCGCTGCGCTGCGGAATGGAAACGCAAGAGGGTAGGGAATGGAAATGCAACGTGGGCCGATCGAAGATGGCAGACTACTCTGCTGCGAGTTTAGCAAGCGCGAGCGCGAGCAGGCGCGTGCCGCGGGCGATGTCTTCGGGCGCGGCGTACTCGTCGGGGCGGTGGCTGACGCCGTTGCGGCAGGGGATGAAGATCATCGCAATGGGCGCGATGGCGGCGATGAAGGAGGAGTCGTGGTAGGCGCGGCTCACCATTTTTTTGTATGCGATTTTTTCTGCGGCGCAGATGGCTTCGAGCATGCGGACGATGTGCGGGGAGGAGATGGCGGGGGCGTCGGCGTTGATGAGGTGCTCGGTGATTTTGACGCCGCGCCGGTTTTGGATGGCGGCGATGTCGGCGCGGATGGCTTGCATGACACGCTCGCGGCGTGCGGGGTCGGTGTCGCGGATGTCGAGCGCAAGCGTGACGCGGCTGGGGACGCTGTTGACCGCGCCGGGATGCACGTCGCAGGTGCCGACGGTGGCTACGGTGTCGATGGCTTTGGTGGCGAGTGCGTGTTTTTCCACGGACAAGATGAGTTCGGCGGCGGCGCAGAGGGCGTCCTTGCGGTTGGGCATGAGGAGCGCTCCTGCGTGTCCGCCGAGTCCGGCGATGGTGAAGCGATAGCTCGCGGGCGCGGCGATGTTCGCGACGATGCCGATGGGGATGCGCTCGCGATCGAGCAGCGGGCCTTGCTCGATGTGCAGCTCGACCCAGGCGTGGTAGTGGTTCGCAGGGAGCTTGACGGAGGCGAGCGGGCCGGTGAAGCCTGCGTTTGCGCGGACGGCGGCGAGCGTCGATGCCTCGTCTTCGTTTGCGTGGGTGAGGTCGAGTAGCGCGTCGGCGCGAGCAGGGTCGAGGACGCCCGCCATCAGGCGGCTCCCGATGCATCCGATGCCGAAGCGCGTCGGCTCTTCGCTGGTGAGCATCACCAATTCGATAGACCGGCGCGGAGTGTAGCCGCTCTGCTTGAGCGCGCGCAGGGCTTCGAGTCCGCCGAGGACACCGACCGTGCCGTCGTACATGCCGGCGTGCGGGATGGCGTCCGTGTGCGAGCCGGTGGCCACGGCGGGGAGCGATGCGTCGGAGCCTTGCCAGCGGATGAACGTGTTGCCTACTGCGTCTTCGCGGACGGCGAAGGCTTCTTGTTGTGCGAGCGATTTGAGCCACGTGCGGGCGCGGAGGTCGTCGGGCGTGAAGACGATGCGGGTGACGGCGGTGCCTTCGGCTGCGGGTTCGACGCTGGTGATCGCGGCGAGGGTGCCGAGTTCGTCGAGGAGGCGGGTCTGGTCGATCTGGATTTGCATCGCACGGGGATTGTAGTGCATTCGCCAGGGTGCTGTGGTGGGCATCGGGCTGAGTGGAGGTTGTACATCCCCACCCATCGCAAAAAGTCGCGATGGATGGGGCGCCCGAGCGTTTGTGGCTGGTTGAAAAAGCAGATTCCTTCGCTGCGCTACGGAATGGAAATGCAAAATGCGCTGCGGAATGGAAATGCAAAATGCGCTACGGAATGGAAATGCAAAAACTATCCCAGTGGGTGGCGGTTGGCATCTTTGTAGATGAGGTATTTTGCGGGGTGTTTGCCGATGGCTCCGAACCACTGCGGGCAGTAGGGGGCCATCCAGATGACGTCGCCTGCGGTGACGGGGTACCAGTTGTTTCCTAAACGATAGATGCCGCCGCCTTCGAGCATCACGAGGCCGTGCTCCATGATGTGGACTTCGACCTGGCTGAGCGCGGCTCCGGGTTGGTAGGTCATGGTGTTGACGGCGAAGTCGTGCGCGAACGATGCGGGCAGCAGCGCGCGTACCTGGAGGTCGGGGTCGTCGTTGAGCGGTGTGGAGAGCACACTGTCTTCGCGGCCAACGAGGACTTCGGGCGGCGATGTGTGTTCAAGCGGTTCGTAGGGTTTTTCGATGACGGCGAGGCGCGTCGTCTGCTGCGCGGTGAGCGTGTGGGAGGTGCCTTGCGGAATGTAGGCGAAGCTGCCGGGTGTGAGCGAGTGGAAGCTGGCTTCAGTGGCGAGGTCTGCCGCGCCTTCGAGCATATAGAGGAATCGCTGCGCGTGTGTAAGGCCGAGCGTGCCGCCGGGTTCGAGTTCGGCGGTGTACTGCGTGAAGGCCGCGCCACAGGCGGGCGAGATGTGGACGATGACCTGGGCGCGCTCCATGCCGGGCAGCGTGGTGCGGACGAAGGCGTCGGGCGTGTGGAGCAGATGATCGCGGTGGTTGACGCTGCGTGTGTGGCCAGGATTATGCATGGTCGTCCCTCGGAATGGTTGTATCATCGCGCAGCAAAGAGAGGAACTCGATTGCGGTGTTGAGTGCAGCTTCGACATCGCCTGGTAGAACGGCTTCGTCCGGGTGGTGGCTGATGCCGCCGGGGCTGCGCAGGAAGAGCATCGCCGCAGGCAGGCGCTGGGCGACGATCATGGCATCGTGGCCTGCTCCGCTGGGCATTCTGCGAGCGGGCGTCTGCGCCTTTTTCGCAGCGGATTCGAGCAGTCGCGTGAGGTGCGGGTCCATGGGGACGGCGGATTGTTCAAGGTGCGTCTGGGTCGCGAGCTTGACTCCGCGTTTGGCTGCGGCGAGTTCCGCGGCGGAGACGAGCGCGCGGACGGCAGCGGTGCGTGCGTCATCGTTGGGGTGGCGCACGTCGAGCGAGGCGGTGACGCGCGCGACGACGACGTTCCCTGCTCCGGGCTGCGCTTCGATCTTGCCGACGGTGGCGACAAGGCCCGTGTGCTCGTTGGCGTAGGCTTCGACTTCGGTGATCCACTGGGCGGCGGCGGCGAGCGCGTCGCGGCGCAGGTGCATGGGCGTGGTGCCTGCGTGGTTGGCGCGGCCTTCGAAGACGAAGGTCATGCGCGTCTGCCCGGCGATGGCTTCGACAATGCCGAGCGGCAGGCCTTCGCTTTCGAGCAGAGGGCCTTGCTCGATGTGAAGTTCGAGGTACGCGAATGAACCGGCGGCAAGCGCGGCGTTGGGCAACTCGCTCAAGTTGAGTCCGAAGATGCGGATGGCTTCGGCAATGGTGACGCCGTTGCGGTCGGCGCGGGCGAGTGTTTCGGCGTCGAGCTTGCCGATGACGGCGAGGCTGCCGAGGAACGGCGTGCTGAAGCGCACGCCCTCTTCTTCGGAAAAGCCGATCACTTCAATGCTGAAGGGAAGGCTCTGGCCGCGCACCTCCTCAGCGACGGCGATGCCGAGCACGACGCCGAGGATGCCGTCGAAGGCTCCGGCGTTGGGTACGGTGTCGAGATGCGAGCCGAGGACCAGGCGCGGCGCGTGCGCGGTGGGGCCGGGTAGCACGCCGCGCAGGTTGCCTGCCGCGTCGATGCGGACGGACATGGAGGCGGCCTGCATCCACTCGGTAAGGAGCGCGTGGACGCGGCGCGCCGGCGGCGAGAGGAAGAGGCGCGTGGTCTCGCCGGGGACTTCAGTGCACGCGGCGATCTGGCGGCAGCGTTCGATGACGCGGGCGGCTCGGTCTGCACGGGTTTTGCTGGTTGCGGTCATGGTTGCTGATTCGCTTAGGGTTGGATGCCATAGCTGTTCAGGAGAAAAGCAGATTCCTCCGCTGCGCTACGGAATGGAAATACTGAAAGAACCGGTGGAACGGAGATGCAGATGAGACACATAACATTTCTCATGGAGTGCGGCGGAGGCGGGCTTCAATGTGGCCGTGGGGCTCGTCGGTGGGGACGAAGATCTCGTTGGGGTTGTCCTGGCCGAAGCGGGAGAGATCGACGAGCAGGCAGTGCTTGTTGGGCATGGTGAGGTGCATGTCGTCGATCTCGGGCACAGCTTCGAGCGCGTCGTGCGCCATGGCGTAGAGCGTGTGCTGCACGGATTGGCTGTCGTGCGCGGCGAAGGTGTGGAGCATGGTCTCGCGGATTTTCTTGCGGAGCGAGTCGAAGTTAAGTTGCGCAGAGGTGTAGTGCCACTCGGCGCGGACGGCGGTGCCGAAGAGGCGGTCGGTGGTTTCTTTAAGCGTGGTGAGCGGGTCTTTAATGTAGCCGGTGAAAGCAGAGTGCGCGGTCTTGAGCAGGACGAGGTGGTCGAAGCCGGAATGAATATGGAAGGGCTGGTTCTGTGCGCGCTCGACGCGCGTGGTCTGGACTTCGTTCGAGCCGTGCATGAAGGTGTCGGGATGCGGCTGGCCGTCGATGGTGAGACGCCGCCAGAGTGCGGCTTCGATGCGGATAGCCGCGGACGTGACCTGTGGGTTGCGCGAGAGGATGGAATCGGCGAGTTCCCCGGCGTAGTCTTCCATCGTGGTCGCGGTAGAGCTGCGGGCGACGGAGTAGACGGTGTTCTTCATCGTGTCGGTGGGGAGGATGTTCGCGTTATCTCCGGCAGTGTGCGCGGCGTCGAAGTCGCCTTGGAGGAGCACCTCGACGGTCCACTCGCGGAGGTCGTTGCCATGCGGGTGGCGCGTGACCTTCATCAGGCGCACGCGGGATTTGCCGTAGCGGTCTTCGGCGATCTCGATCATGTCAGCTTCCCCGATAGGTGGTGTAGCCGTTGGCGGTGAGCAGCAGCGGGAGGTGGTAGTGCTCGGCTGCGTCGCGGACCTCGAAGGTGATTTCGACGTAGGGATAGAGGCAGGCGGCGCGACGCTGGGCGAAGTAGCTGGATGTATCGAACTGGATGCGGTAGACGCCGGGGGAGAGCGAGTAGCTCTCGGGAAGCAGCGTGGTTACGCGGCCGTTGTTGTCGGTGGCGGTGACGTAGAGCACCGACCAGGTCTCTTCGATAAGGCGCGAGAGCGTGACGGCGAGGGCCGCGGCGGGGCGGCCGGTGGCGAGGTCGAGGACGTGGGTGGAGATGCCCATATTTTTCGTGCTCAAGTGTATATCGCGGCGCGCATCAGCGCGATTCGAGCCAGCGGCGGAGGCGGAGTTCGGTAATCTGGCGCTGCTGTTCAGCGGCTTCGCGGAGTTCGGTTGCGGCGTCGTTGTTCATGCGGGATTCGAGGGCTGTAAGGATTTCGACGGAGGTTTTGCCGGAGGCGCAGATGAGGAAGATGCGTCCGAATTTTTGTTCATAGCGGCGGTTGGCTTCGGCCAAATCATGTTTGGTGAAGTCGTTCGCCCGTGAGATCGTGCGCTGCTCCTCGGCGGACCAGCGGAGGGATTCGGCGGTGGCGTGAGACTGCGGCTTTTGTTCACCGATGCGCGGGTGGCTATCGAACGCTTCCTGCCAGTCTTCTTGAGGGAGCGCGCGCCAGATGTCGTTTGAATGAGCGATGAGGGAAGTCTCGTCTGCGATGGGACGCGCGGCGGCGAGTATTCGTGCCCATGCGCGTGAGCCGCAGCAGGGCAGAACTTCGCGGGCGGCGGAGTCGGGGTCGAGCGTGTTCCAGCAGGCGAGGACCTGGTTCATAGGGAGATGATCTCGCGGCCGGTTGGCGTGGGCATGAAGGTGCCTTCGCTGAAGATGGGTTCGCCGCGCAGCCAGGTAGCGCGGACCTCGCCTCGAAGGGTTTCTCCGAGGTAGGGCGAGATGGGGTGATGGAAGTAGAGATGGTCTGGCGTGACTTTCAACTCGGCGTCGGTGTCGAAAAGGACGAACGTGGCTTCCCGCCCCGGTTCGAGCGCGCCGGTGCGGTGGCCGAGGCCGGCGAGCGCGGCTGGGGCGGCGCTCATCCATCGGACCATGTGATCGAGTGTGAAGCCGCGCGCTCGGCACTCGGTGTGAATGATGGAGAGTGCGAGCGAGAGGCTGGCGATGCCGCCCCAGGCCTCATCGAAGCGCGCGGTATCGGAACTGCCTCGGTCTGCGCACTTCATCGCGGGCGGGCATGGGGAGTGGTCGGTGACGATCATGTCGATGTCGCCTGCGGCAAGCGCCTGCCAGAGTGCTTCTCGGTTTTCGCGGCTGCGGATGGGTGGGGCGCATTTGTGAACTGCGGAGCTGTCGGGGATCTCTTCGGCGGTGAAGTGGAGGTAGTGCGGGCAGGTTTCGACGGTGATGGGGAGACCTTCGGCGCGGGCGCTGCGGAGGTCGTCGAGCGCCAGCGCAGTGGAGAGATGGACGATGTGCAGCCTGAATCTGTACCGGCGGCAGAGGCCGATCATCATGCGGATAGCTTCGAGTTCAGCTTCGTCGGGGCGCGAGGCGAGGTAGGTGGAATACCTGCACCAGTCCGCGCCTTTGAGAGATTCGGTAGCGCGGTCGATGGGGCCTGCGAGTTCGGCGTGGACAAGCAGCGGCAGGCCGGACCTGGCTATGTGCGGGAGCGTGGCTTCGAGCTGCCGATGGTCGATCATGGTGAAGCCTTCGCAGCCGGGGTGGATGAGGAAGCATTTGTAGCCGAGCACTCCGGCGCGGGCGAGCGGCAGGATGTCGCGCCGATTGTCGGCGACGGCCCCGCCCCAGGGTGCCCAGTCGATGAAGCATTGGCCGCGCGCGGATTCGCGCTTGGCTTCGAGCGCCGCAACGGTCGTGGTCGCGGGCAGGCAGTTCAGCGGCATATCGACGACGGTGGTGATGCCTCCGGCAGCGGCTGCGCGCGTGGCGGTGGGGAAGCCCTCCCACTCGGTGCGTCCGGGCTGGTTGATGTGGACGTGCGTATCGACAAGGCCGGGAAGGATGGCGAGGTGGCCGCAGTCGTGAAGGGTTGCGTCGGCGGGAACCTCGGAGAGATTCGAGATGGCGCGGATGCGTTCGCCTTCGACGAGGAGCGCGGCAGGGCGCGTTCCGCCGGGCGTGACGACGCGATTCGAGAGGAAGGCGTGTGACATAATTTGAGTATCCCGCAATATCCCGCAAGGGCCTCCGCGCAATCCGAGTGTAAGGATACAGAGCCGATGCAAGGCAATCCAATGTTTATGGAGAAGGCAATCGCGCTGGCGACGGAGAATGTGACGTCGGGACGCGGAGGACCGTTCGGCGCGGTCGTTGTGCGCGACGGCAAAGTGGTGGCCACCGGCGTGAATCTGGTGACTGCGACCAACGACCCGACGGCGCACGCTGAAGTGGCGGCGATTCGCAATGCGTGCGAGGCGCTGGGCAGTTTTCAGTTGAACGGCTGCTCCATCTATACAAGCTGCGAGCCGTGCCCGATGTGCCTGGCGGCGATCTACTGGGCGCGTTGCGATGCCATCTTCTACGGCAGCACAGCGGCAGACGCGGCGGCGGCGGGTTTTGACGATGCGTTTTTGTACGAAGAGATGAAGCGGCCTGTCGGCGCGCGGAAGATTTTGGCGGTCAATTTGCTGCCGGAGAAGGCGCGGTCGAGTTTTGATGCATGGAAGAAGCAGGCTGGGAGGGTGGATTACTAGGGTTACTCATTCCCCCCATCGCACGAAGCCGCGATGGATGGGGCACCCGAAGGTTGGTGGCTGGTTTGGAAAAGCGGATTCCTTCCCCTTCGACTTCGCTCAGGGTACGGAATGGAAATGCAAAAGATAGGTGAAGAGTAGAAGAATGACGACGAAGAAGAAGCAGGCAGTGAAGAAGGATGCGGCGGTGAAGGTGGCGCTGCTCGGGTTTGGCACGGTGGGCAGCTCGGTGGCGCGCGTGCTGGCCAGGCAGCGGTTTCAGGGCATCGAGCTGACGCACATCTTCAACCGCAACGTGGCGCGGAAGCGCGCCTCGGATGCGGCGAAGGTGGTGCCTGCTTCGGTGAAGTGGACCGAGAATGTGGATGAGATTCTGCGCTCGGATGTGGATGTCGTCATCGAGCTGACCGGCGGGCTGAACCCGACCGAGAGCTGGATTCGCAAGGCGCTTGCTTCGGGCAAGAGCGTGGTGACGGCGAACAAACAGTTGATTGCGTATCGCGGCGCGGGCCTCGCAAAGCTGGCCGCGGCAAACGGTGTGCACCTGGTACATGGCGCGGCGGTGGCGGGCGGAGTGCCGGTGATTCCGGGAATGCTGCAGGGGCTGGGCGGCGACCGGGTGACGCGGCTGAGCGGCATCGTCAACGGCACGTGCAACTACATTCTGAGCCGCATGGAGTCCGGCGCGGACTACGCCACGGTGCTGGCGGACGCGCAGCAGCTTGGCTACGCCGAAGCCGATCCTTCTGCCGATGTGGACGGCTACGATGCGCGGGCGAAGCTGTGTATCCTCTCGCGGATTGCCATGCACGCGGAGCTTGACCCGGACCAGGTGATGACGCAGACAATCTCGGCGGTCGAGGCCGTCGATTTTTCGTATGCCAAGGAGCTGAACTCGACGATCCGGCAGGTCTCGCGCGCGCAGGTGGAAGGATCGCTGGTTCACGCGCGCGTGGCGCCGATGCTGGTGCCGCTGGCGTCTCCGCTGGCCTGGTCGCACGGCACGCTGAACATGGTGGTGGCGAGCGGCGAGTTTGGCGGCGACGTTGTCTTCTCCGGCCACGGCGCGGGCGGCGAGCCTACGGCTGTGGCTGTGGTGTCGGACCTGCTGGCCGTGGCGCAGGGATGCAAGGCGGTCGAGCTGCCGGTGCGCAAGCGGCAGGTCACGGGAGACTTCATGGCCCCGCACTATCTGCGGTTTGTCGTGGACGACAGACCGGGGATTGTCTCGGGTATCTCCGGCGCGCTGGCGAAGGTGAGCGTGAATATCGATTCGCTGCTGCAGCGGCGCGGGTATCCGAAGCACAGGCTGCCGTTTGTGGTGACGACGGAGGCGTGTCTGACTTCGACGGTGGAGAAGGCGCTGGTCTCGATTGCGAAGATGGACTGCATGTTGGAGCGGCCGCTGTGTTTGCAGATGCTCGAGGCCGAGGACAAGCCTGAGTGAGGCTGCGGCAGATGACCCCACCTTAGCGACGATGAAGCCGTCGCGAAGATGGGGCACCCGGCCCTTGCGAAGATGGGGCACCCGGCCGTCGCGAAGATGGGGCACCCGGCCCTTGCGAAAATGGGGTACCCGTTTGTGACTGTGTTTGCGGTGATATTCTGGCTGCAATCCAGTGATTGCGAGGCTGTAGCTGTTCATGTCCAACCCCGGTATTCCCGAAGCTGAAACCCCTGTTGAAGTGAACGAAGGCGGCGAGTCGTTCGACCAGATGCTCTCTCAGTATGAGCAGAGCCATCAGCACCGCACCGGCGAGAGCGGCGGGCGGCTGGAGGGAACCGTTGTCGCGGTGAGCGCCGAGTGGGTGTTCGTCGATATTGGCTTCAAGTCCGAGGGCGTGTTGCCTGCGGCTCTGTTTGAGAGCGCGGGCGAGACACCGGCTGCCGGCGACAAGCTGCTGGTGACGGTGAAGGGGCGCAACGAAGAGGGCTATCTGGAGCTTTCGCGGATGCGCGTCGAGCAGCCGAAGGATTGGTCGGCGCTCGAGCGTGCGTTTGCCGACAAGGCCGTGATCGCAGGAACAGTGACCGCTGTGGTCAAGGGCGGGCTGAGCGTGGACGTTGGCGTGCGCGCGTTTATGCCCGCGTCGCGCAGCGGCGTGCGCGATGCAGCCGAGATGGAGAAGCTGGTGGGGCAGGAGATTCGCTGCCGCATCACGAAGCTGGATGCTGCCGACGAAGATGTAGTAGTAGACCGGCGCGCGGTCATCGAAGAAGAAGAGCGGTCTGCGAAGGAGAAGCGTTTCTCCGAGGTGCGCGAGGGCGACATCGTGACTGGCACGGTGCGCAGCCTGATGGACTACGGCGCGTTCGTCGAGATTGGCGGCGTGGACGGACTGCTGCACATTGCCGACATTGCATGGCACAGAGTCAACAAGGTCGCGGACGTGCTGACCGTGGGCCAGCAGATTGAAGCGAAGGTGCTGAAGGTGGATGCCGAAGGGCGGCGAATCTCGCTGGGCATGAAGCAGCTTCAGCAGCATCCGTGGGACGCGGCGGCGGGCAAGTATACGGCTGGCGAGCGCGTGCGCGGCACGGTGACGCGCGTTGCGGACTTCGGCGCGTTTGTGGAACTGGAGCCAGGCGTCGAGGGCATGGTCCACGTGTCGGAGATGTCGTGGGCGAAGAAGGTGCGCAAGGCCGGCGACATGCTGAAGGTGGGCGACGTGGTTGAGGTGATGGTGCTGGGCGTCCAGCAGGCCGAGCGGCGCATGTCGCTGGGGCTGAAGCAGGCGCTGGGCGATCCGTGGGTCGATGCGGCGGTGAGGTTTCCGGTGGGCTCGGCGGTGGAAGGGCCGGTGACGGGGTTCACGAAGTTCGGCGCGTTTGTGCAGTTGGCAGAAGGTATCGAGGGGATGATTCACGTCTCGGAGATCTCGGCGGAGAAGCGCGTGGAGCGTCCGCAGGATGTGCTGCGCGCGGGGCAGGTCGTGAAGGTGAAGGTGCTGGAGGTTGACCGCGAGAAGCGCCAGTTGCGGTTGAGCATGAAGCAGATGGTCCCGACCGGTCTTGACGAATATATCGCCGAGCACAAGCTGGGCGATGTGGTGACAGGGCGGCTGATGGAGATCGCCGACGGCCACGCGACGGTGGAGCTGGGCGAGGGGATCATCGCCTCAGGCCGCGTGAGCGTGCCTGCCGCGGCTGCTGAACAGGCGCGGAGTACGGGCGCGGTGGATCTGTCATCGCTCAGCTCCATGCTTGCGGCGAAGTGGAAGAGTGGGCCTACAGCCAGCGAGGTGAAAGCCGAACCGGTGCGGGCCGGACAGATCCGCAGCTTCAAAATAACGCTGCTGGACCGTGGCGCGAAGCGGATCGAAGTGCGGCTGGTTTAGAGTGTTCATTCCCACCCATCGCAAACGACGCGATGGATGGGGCACCCGTACTTTGGTGGCTGGTCGAGGAAAAGCAGATTCCTTCCCCTTCGGTTTCGCTCAGGGTAGGGAATGGAAATGCAAAATGGCGACGAAGGGAAGTGGCCATTTTCCCATGAGTCAGGCGTTGATGGCGATGGGTGGCTGCAGGTAGCCGAAGTCGCGCTCGATGGCGGCGGCGATGCCGAGCACAACTTCATCTTCATAGGGGCGGCCCGCGACCTGTACCCCGATGGGGAGGCCTTCGGTGGACCATCCTGCGGGGACGACAGCGGCAGGTGAGCCGAGCAGGTTGAACCATTGCGTGTAGCGCATGGCGTCGAGATATTCGACTCGCTGGCCGTCGATGTTCCATGAGCGTTCGCCGTGTCGGAACGCGGGGACCGAGCACACCGGCGTGATGAGGATGGGGAAGCGGCGCATCTCTTCGAGCAGCTTCGCGCGAATGACATCGCTCTCTGCCCAGGCGAAGAGCAGTTCTTCGCCGGTGAGCGGCGGATCTCTGCGGGCGATGTCGAGGAAGCCTCGGAACGTAGGGCTCAGGTCGGCTTCGCGGCCGGCGATGACCGGGTCGAAGAACATCGCGCCCGCGCGGACGAAGAACTTCCACCAGAGCTGACGCGCTTGTTCGAGCACGCGCGGACGGAACGGTTCGACGTGGAAGCCTTGCTTGCGCAGCGAGCGCACGGTTTCGCGGATGGCCTGGCGCGTCTCCGGCGTGACGGGCGTGTGGCCGTCGTCTTCAAGAAAGCCGATGGGGATGGATTTCAATTCTTCGAGGGTGTATTGGCGCAGCGCAACGGGCGCGCCTGCGGGGTCGGCATCGTCGCGGCCGGAGAGTGTCTGGAAGAGCAGCGCGACGTCGGCAATGGTGCGTGCCATCGGTCCGACCGTGCCGATCAACGAGAACGGGCCGACGCACGGAGGCAGGTGGCCCCGCGTGGGGATGCGTCCCGGCGTGGGCTTGAGCGCACAGATGCCGGTGAAGTGCGCCGGCTCGCGGACGGAGCCGCCGCCGTCGCTGCCGAAGCCTGCGGCGGAGAGACCTGCTGCAATCGCTGCGGATTCGCCGCCGCTTGAGCCTCCGGCGGTGCGGGTAAGGTCCCAGGGGTTGGAGGTTGGGCCGTAGAGGCGATTGTCGGTCTCGTAGGCCATCAGAAACTCCGGGCAATTCGTCGTGCCCAGAATGATTGCGCCTGCCTGCTGCGCGCGCGCGACGATGATGGCGTCTTCGGTTGGCGTATAGCCTTTGTTGATGACGCTGCCGGTCTCGCAGCGGTGTCCTTGAACTGCGATCGATGCCTTGATCGTGATGGGCAGGCCGCGCAGCGGGCCTTTTGGTGCGCCAGACCGGCTGAGCGCGGCAGCCTGTGCGCGCACGCGGTCCGAGTTGAAGTCGATGAGCGCGTTGAGATGCGGATTCAGTTTTTCAATCTGGCGAATGTGTTCTTCGGCCAGTTCGAGCGGCGAGAGTTTGCGCGCACTGAGCAGCGCGAGCAGCTCGGCGGCGGGCCTCGTTACGAGATCGCTCATCGCTTGCTGCTCCTGCCGGGTGCATCGGGTGCGGAGGGCGTGGGCACGTAGTCGAACTGATACTGCTCGGTAGCTGCGGGCTCGCCGGACTCGAAGCGGTTGTTCCACTGGAGTTGATAGGCGATGTGCGCGGCGTCGCTCGGGTACTGCTCGCTCGACGGATAGGGGTAAGTCGTCATGCCGTGGAACGGCATCGCGCTGACGGTGAAGGGGCTGGCTTCATAGAAGTCCATGTCCTTGACGAAGCCATTCGCGTAGAAGAAGTAGTCGCGCACCCAGCCTTTGGGGAGCGCGGGCGCGGCAGCAGCGTTGAATTCGAGGTCCATGTCTTCACCGGTGCCGAAGATGACGTACTCGTCATCGACGCGGCGGAGCAGCGGAGTGACGTTGCCGTAGCGCGTGTACGCTCCGCGCTGCGGGATGAAGGGGCCGGTCTGGCTGATGTGCTGGTAGTTGTAGTTGAGGTCGCCCGGGGTCTTGCCGTCGAGCTGTTGCGGATAGCCGCGGAAAGCGAGGCTGGCAGAGGCGAGCGGAAGCTCGGTCTGGCGGGACTGATCGGCGCTCGATGCGGCGGGGTCGTTATCGATGAGCGCCTGGTCCCAGTAAATTTGCAGGTTGGTCGTGATGCGAATGCGGCGCGTGCCGGCGGGCAGCTTGCCGGTGAGATCGACGACGACGGTGCGTGGCAGCCCGGCGGGGAAGCCCATGTCGTTGACGACGCGCTTCCATGAGCCGTCGGCGAGCTGCGCTTCGACATAAGGCGGAACGGGCGAGATGCCTGCCTGCCACGCTGCATACATCGAGCTCGCGGAGAAGTATTCGACGTAGCCGTGCAGCAGCAGGCGCAGCGGATTGGCCGCGTTCCATGCGCCGAGATCGAGCGTGAGCGTGTGCTGGTTTGCGAAGCCTGCGAAGCTGAGGTTGGTGAAGTCGCGCACGTAGGTGTGGTCAATGCGGGCAAGCTGCGGGAGGACGTTGTTGCCGTGGTCGTCCCATGCCGCGAGCGGAAGGTGCGCATGCGCACTGACGATGGTCTTGCCGGTGGCGAAGGGCCGCTCGCTGAGGAAGCCTTCGTGGGGATAGACTTCGGTCCCTGCCGGGTGATCGACTGCGACGAGGCGTACCTGGTCGATGTAGTTGACCTCTTCCATCGGCTCGCCGAAGCGCAGCGCGAGCCTGCCCGCGCGGGCCTTCAGTTGCGCGCCGTCGATCTTGATCCACTCGTCCGGGTCGGGCGTGTTGCGCGCGCGGGGAGCGACCCAGTGGCCGACGACGCCTGCGCCGATCACGTCCGCGACGAAGGTGAACTTGCTGCCGTCCCATGCGAAGAGCGTGGGGCACGAACTGCCGCGACGGTCGAGTTCCGCGAGCGCGAGGCGTTTGGCGGCGCTCACGTCGATCTCATCCTGCGGAACGCCGGTGGGCCAGAGCAGGCGCACGAGGTCGGCTTTATCGGCGCTGCCGATGCCTGCGATGATGTCGCCCGGAGTCGTGACCTCCCACTTCTGCCACATGTCGTTCGCAAAGACCTGGACCTTGGTGCCGATGGCGCTCTTGTTGTCGGCCAGGCCCTTGAGCGAGATGCGCAGCGAATGATTTTTGCTGCCGCCTTCGTTGTGCAGCACGAGCGCCGTGCCGTCTTGTTGCGTGACGAGCAGGTCGGCTGCCCCGTCGCCGTCGATGTCGGCGGCAAGCAGCGAGCGGGGAGCGTTTAGCTTGACGGCATCGAGTTTGAGCTGCGCGGTGACATCGGCGAAGCCGTCCGCGCCGAGGTTGCGGAAGACGCGCAGCGTGGGGCCGTTTGCGGTTTCAATGAGCGCGGCGAGATCGATCCAGCCGTCATTGTCGACGTCGAGCGCGGCCACGCTATAACCGCGCGTCGCATCGTTGAGCGGCAGGGGAACGCGCTCGAATCGCTTGCCGTCTACATTGCGCCAGAGCGTGACGCCGGGCGCACCCGCGTGGGTAAGGGCGACGTCCATCCATCCGTCTTTATTGAAGTCGAGCACGGTGACGCCGGTGGCTGGCGGCAGAGCGGCATCGGTGTAGAGCGGAGAGGCGTGGAACGCGCCTTCGCGCGGGTTGGCGTAGAAGGTGGGCGCGCCCGGACCGGTGACGAGCAGGTCCACGGCGCGGTCGTTATTCAGGTCGGAGAGGACGGCCTGCGTCGTGTTTCCGCTGCCGCTAAGGGCGGTTGGTTTGGTCCACTCAGTGAAGGTCTTGTTGCCGTTATTGCGCCAGAGAACGTTCGGGCCGAACCCGTTCGCTGCTTCGCCGGTGACGAAGAGGTCGAGGTCGCCATCGTGATCGAAGTCAACAAAGATGAGGCCGGAGGGATGATTTGCCGGTGTGATGCCAGACTCTTTGGTGACATCGGCGAACTTGCCGTTGCCCAGATTGCGGAACAGCAGCACGCGGTCGCTCATGGCAAGTGCGAGGTCGGGCAGGCCGTCGTTGTCAAAGTCGCCGGCGGCGCAGGCTACGCCGTCTCCGCCGACGGCGAGGCCCGTCTCGGCTGGCGTGAGGAGGCTGAAGCCGCCCGCGCCGCTGTTGCGAAACACACGCACGGCGTTTTCACCATGCCCCATCAGGACGAGGCTGGGGTGCCCGGAACCATCGAGGTCGATGAGGCATGCGCCTGCGTGCTGGCTCGCGCTCGCCTTCTCATCTGCGGGCGTGCTCCATGCGGTGGAGAACGTGACCGGAATCATCGGCGGAGCTTTCAGCGCGCCGCCGGGCGCATCTTCCGTGGTGCCCAGGCTGCCTTCTTCGCCGTAGTTGTGCGAGAAAGGTGTGGCGAGTTTGGCCGTGGTGATCTCTTTGAATCGGTCGAAGGCAGCGCGGGCTTCTGCCGTCTTGCCCTGACGCTGTAGCGCACGCGCCATGCCGAACTCCGCCGAGGCATGCAGCGGATTGAGCTTCAGCGCCTCCTGATATTCGGCGACTGAGGCGGGCAGGTCGTGCAGTTCAAACTGGAAGGAGCCGAGGAAGTAGTGGGAGTCGGCGTTTGCGGGCGCTAGTGCGACGACGCGCTGGAATGCCTTGATGCCGTCCTGAAGCTGGTTCTGGCTGCGGTACAGCAGGCCGAGGACGTACCAGGTATGCGGATCGTTGGGAGCCTGCTGGGCTGAGTGTTCGAGCGCGGCTTTTGCTTCGGGGAGCTTTTGCAGATAGAGCAGCGCAATGCCTTTGTTGGTCTCGGCGAGCGAGAGCGTTGGGTCCGCCTTATACGCTGCGTCGAACTTTTCTTCTGCTTTCTGGAGAAGCTGCTGGCCCATCAGCGATGTGCCGACGTTGTTGAGCGTTGCGGCCTGCTGGCGCGCGGCGGCGTCTGCGGCGAAGCTCCACGGTGTTGTGCCGACGAAGAACGCCGCGCACAGAAGAGCAGTCTTGATTGCGCCGCGCAGCAGCGTGGATGCAACCGCGGTGCGCGAGACGTTCCGAAGAGACGATCCAATGCTCATTGCATTTCCTCTTTTAGCTTTGCCGCGCGGATGAAAGCGCCGCGCGCAGTTCGTCGCTGACGTATGCAACTTCATTCTCCGTCATTTGATTGAAGAACGGTAACGCGATGGTGCGGCCTGCTACCGCTTCGGTTACGGGCAGCTTTGCGTCTTTCCACGCGCTATAGCAGGGCTGCATGTGGATGGGAGCAAAGTAGCGTCCGCAGCCGATGCCTGCCGCAGTGAGCCCCGCGATGATGCGGTCGCGAGCGTCCGGCGCAAACGAGGCTTCCAGACGGACGACGTAGACGAACCAACTGATGCGGCTCGGCGGAGCTTCAAGCGCAGGCAGGATGAGGCCGTCGATGCTGCCGAGGTGCTTCGTGTAGAGCCTCGCCACCTGCTCGCGCCGCGCGAGTATCTCGTCGATGCGGTTGAGTTGTGCAAGGCCGAGTGCGCAGTTGATCTCGGACAGGCGATAGTTGTAGCCAAGCTCGGCGTGCTGCAGCCACTCGGAGCCATCGCGGCGGCCCTGGTTGCGCAGGGCGCGCGTGCGCGCAGCCAGTTCCGGCTTCGACGTGACGACCATGCCGCCTTCGCCGGTGGTGATCTGCTTGTTGGGGTAGAAGGCGAAGACGGCGATGTCACCGAACGAGCCGGTCCTGCGCCCGTCGTACTCCGCGCCGATGGCCTCGCAGGCATCTTCGATGACGGCAAGATGATGGCGGCGGGCGATGTCGAGCATGGCTGCCATCTCGGCGGGACGGCCAAAGGTGTGAACAACGAGGATGGCGCGCGTCCTGGGCGTGATGGCGCGCTCGACGGCAGCGGGCGAGAGGTTCAGCGTCCCGGCATCGATGTCGGCGAAGACGGGCGTGGCCCGCTCGTAGCGAACAGCGTTGGCGACGGCGATGAAGCTGAACGAAGGGACGATGACCTCGTCGCCTTCACCGATGCCCAGCGCGCGCACCGCGAGATGGAGCCCAGCCGTTCCGGAGCTGACGGCGACCGCGTGCGGCGTGCCGGTGTACTCAGCGAAGGCGCGCTCGAAGGACTCCAGTTGCGGCCCCAGGCTGAGTCGCGGCGTGCGCAGCACAGCGGTGACGGCGGCGATCTCCGCTTCGGTGATGTCGGGCGATGACAGCGGTATCTTCATGGCTGAGCAGGTGCGTTGGCAGACATGGCTCGCTTGCGCAGCAGCTTGTCCAACGGCGCGGTGGTGAGTACCTCGACGATGCGCTCGGCGGCGTGGCCGTCGCCGTAGGGGTTGCTCATACCACGGAGAGATTCGCGGAATGCGGCACTCTGCGCGATGGCGATTTTTTCGAGAATGCACTCCGCGCGAGGCTCCGCGTCGAGCACATTGCGCGCGCGCTCGCGTCCATACTGGCGCAGGCCGACGTTGACTACGGGCAGGGCGAACGACGCGGCCTCCATGATGCCGCTGCTGGAGTTGCCCACGAGCAGACTGGCCTGCGCCAGCAGGCTCCAGTAGGTGACGGCAGGAAGATTGACGAAGATGCGGGCACCGGATCGTTGCTCGACGAACGCGCGGGCACGCTGCATCAGACTGTGGCTGCCCGCGTCCGCGTTGGGGTAGCAGAAGAGGACCGGACTGTTGACTTCCGCGAGCGCGTCGAAAAGCGCGTCAGCCTCTTCGGTGGTGTCGCGTAGCAGCGTGACCGGATGATAAGCGACGATGACCGGCGACTGCGCAAGGTCGATGCCGAGCGCGCCTGCAAGTTCTTCGCGCGTAAGCAGCCTGCTGCGCCGCAGATGATCGAGGGAAGGCGCGCCCGCGCGATGGACGCGCCACGGCTCTTCGCCCATCGAGATGACGCGGTCGCGCGCTGTCTCGGTGGAGGTGAAGTGGATGTGCGCCATCTTGGTAAGGGCGTTGCGCACGGCGTCGTCGATGGCGCCTTCACTGATCTCGCCGCCTTCGATGTGCGCCACGGGGATGCGCAGTGTGAGCGCGACTGCGGCGGGCGCGAGCATCTCGTAGCGGTCGGCGATGAGGAGCACGAGGTCGGGGCGCATCTCGGCGAGCGTGTCGGTGAGCGAGAGCATGGCCAGGCCGAGGGTCTTGGCCATGCCGGTGTCGGTGTCGGAACTGAGCAGGCACTCGATGCGCGCGGCAATCGGGAAGCCGTCGCGCTCGATCTCACTAACGGTTGCGCCGAACTGCGGCGAGAGATGGGCAGCCATCACAATGAGCTTCAGGTTGACATCCGGGTGCGCGGCCAGGTCTTTGAGCGGCCAATAAAGATGGCTGTAGTCCGCGCGCGACGAGGTGACGACGACGATGGTGCGCTTCATGCTTCCACCGTCGCGGAGTGAGCGAGCTGCGCCTGTATCAGCGAACTTGGCTGATACTCGGGCACGAGCGACTGGACGATTTCAAGCACCAGATGCAGGTCGCGCACGGCAACCGCCTGCTGGAGTCGCTCCATCGCCGCGTCGAACAAGGCCTGATCAGGCATTGGGCTGAGGACTGTTCGCAGCAAACCCGATTGGCCTTCCGCGCACGTCTCTCGTGCAGAGATCAGCGTCTCTTCCATCTTGTCTCCGGGGCGTAGCGAGGTGAAGACAATCGGGACGTCAGCCCGTTGCTCGCATGCGATGAGGTGCCGTGCAAGGTCGAGGATGCGAATCGGCGCTCCGGGATCGGGCACGAGCAGGCCGTCCGGGCTGGCCGACGAGATGGCGGAGAGCAGCGCGTCCACGGCTTCGGTCAGTGTCATGAAGTAGCGGCGGACATCGGGATCAGTCACCGTGACCGGGCCTCCGCGCGCAATCTGCCGCAGAAACAGCGGGACGACGCTGCCTGAGGAGCCGAGCACGTTTCCCAGGCGCACCACGCTCTTTCGCATGGCGTCCGCGTGCGGGGTGAGCATCGCCAGCTCGGCGATCCGCTTGGATGCGCCCATCAGGCTCAGCGGATCGGCGGCTTTATCGGTCGAGAGCATCACCATCCGCCGGCAGCCGTGCCTTCGAGCGACGCCTGCCAGCGTCCACGTGCCGAGGGCATTGTTGGCGACGGCGGCGAAGGGGTTGGTCTCCATCAGCGGCACGTGCTTGAACGCGGCAGCATGGAAGATGGTCTCGGGGCTGTAGTGGTCGAGCACGTCCGCGACTGCTCCGGCATCGCAGACGTTTGCGAGAACGGCGGTAGAGACGGTTTGGGAGTCGATCTCGTTGATCGCCTCGGCGGTCCGGTGCAGCAGACCTTCGGCTGCGTCCAGCAGGACAATTTCTTTCGCGTCCGCCAGGGCAAGGGCTCGCGCCAGAGCCGAACCGATCCATCCGCCCGCGCCGGTCACGAGGAATCGCCTGCCCGCGATGGCGGCACGGTGCCGCCGGCCGCCGGCTTCCAGGCAGGGCGGAGTGCGGCGGCTGAGAAACGTGTCCCATTGCAGGTCGCCGCCGGGCAGTGGGCGCGCAGAGACGGCGACCGCCTCTCGTGTTGAAAAAGCTGTCATCCTATTACGGTTATACAGGTTGCCCGGTGAGTCCATCCGGTGCCGGCCCGCCTGCTTCGCACAAGGCAGATTTTTCTCCGGCAGGTGGCTTTAATGGCAGCCCCAGGCGGCCTATCTGCCGGAAGCCGGAGGCGGACGCTGCCTGCCGGGAACACCGCCTTCCGTCCTGTGATTTCCAGAAAATCAAGCATTTCTGCGGGTGGCAAAAAAAATAGTTGACATTCATTGTCTGATTCATATAAACGCTTCATCAACACACTGAAGCGTTTTAGCTTGTTGTGTACCCATCGTTGAAGCGGTTAAGTATCCGGGTATCGAGGCAGGCCCCGGCGGCGCAAGCCTCCGGGCAAACGAAACTGGCGCGGCGGCCAAGGCCGTTGCGTGTAACCGATTTTGCCGGTATGGACCGGCGCAGGTGTGAATGAACGATTTTTTGGAGGCAATATGCGAATGAAACGAGGTTTCGGGAGCGTTCTCCCAAATCGGCGGCGAATGGCGCCGCTGAGCCTGCTACTGGCTCTGGCAACCTGTGTGATGCTTCTGCCCGCAGCCCACGCGCAGATTTCGGCGACGGTGAACGGCACGGTAGTCGATCCTACAGGCGCTGTGATTCCAGGTGCGAGCGTCATTTTGACCAACGACGCGACGCGGGACAAGCGCACGTCGGTCAGCAATGGCGAAGGGTACTTTGCGTTTCCTGCCTTGCTGACAGGATCCTACTCGCTCAGGATTGAAGCCAGGGGTTTCAATGCCTATGAGCAGCATGGCATCGCACTGAGCGCAGGCGACCTGCGTAAGCTGCCAAATCTGGTGATGACGGTTGGCGATGCGGGCCAGACGGTGACGGTCGAGGCCAACGCGCAGATCATCAACGTGGAGAACGGCCAGCGTGCGGCGTTGCTGGACAACAAGGACATTCAGCAGTTGGCGCTCCAGGGCCGCGACGTGACCGAACTGTTGAAGGTGCTGCCCGGCGTCACCATGACGGCGAGCGGTGTCAGCAACAATGCGGCGTTTGATCCGACGGTGGCCAGCGCGGCGTCGAGCGCGGTGGGCAATGGTTTGAATGCGAACGGCGCGCCGAACCGCGGCGGCACCAGCCAGCTCTCCGACGGCGTGGACGTGGACGACCCGGGCTGCGATTGCAGCTCAATCGGCATTCTGAACCCCGACATGGTGCAGGAGGTCAGCGTGCAGACCTCGAACTTCGGTGCCGATGCTCCTCGCGGGCCGGTGGTCATCAACTCGGTCAGCAAGTCCGGCACGGCGGAGTATCACGGCGAAGGGTACCTCTATGCCCGCAACGACGTGCTTAACGCGAATGACTGGCAGAGCAACCACCGCGGAGATCCGAGAGGCGCTGCGCACTTCTACTATCCGGGCGGCAACGTCGGCGGCCCGATTCCGTTCACGCACAAGAAGGTGCTGGGCTGGGTCGGGTATGAGCGGTTCCTGCAGAACACAGGCAATGCGAACCGCCTGAAGTCCTATATCCCTACGCCGGACATGATGGCCGGCAACTTTACCAACACCGCGGCCAATGTGAATTTCTGCGGCGGCAACCTGGACAGCGCCAAGACGAACGGCTGCAACGACCTGACGGGAACGGTCCTGCCGGATGGCACGGTCATCGGCCAGGGCACTCGCGCGCCGGGCATCATTCCTGCTGAGTTTCTCGATCCGGCGTCGAAGGCGCTTGCGGCATTCTGGCCCAAGGCGAACGTCGCCAACCCGGCCGGGGACAACGGCTACAACTACGACCAGGTCATTCCCGGTACGCACAACGGCTACGTCTTCCGCGCGCGTGTGGACTACAACATGAGCGACAAGACTTCGTTCTTCATCTCCTACCAGTACGCGCAGGACTCTGCTCCCTCACAGGGCAACGGCGCTCACATCTACTGGACGCCGGGCAATTCGGTCCCGTATCCCGGCGGCGGTCTGGTGAGCAGCTTCTACTCGAAGGCGCTTGCAGGCCACTTCACGCATGTCTTCAGCCCAACCCTGACCAATGAGTTCATCGCAAGCTGGGGCTTCGGCAACTTCCCGGTCGGCCCGACGGACGCCACTGCGGCATACCGGTCGAAGCTCGGCTATCCGGTCGCCGGAAACACGACGACGGCTTATGGCGCGCCCGCCAACTACGGCACGATCTACAACGCCGGATCGAAGCTGATTCCTTCGTACAGCAGTGCCGGAACTCTCACCTTCCCGGACTTTTCGGAGGCGGATATTTTTGAGACCGCCAGCGGAAAGTATCTGGTCAAGAAAGAGATGCCGGCGTTCTCCGACGACCTGACGAAGGTCATCAAAACGCACACCATCAAGACCGGCTTCTATGCCGAGAACGTGGACAACATTCAGGGCGCATTCGGCATGGCCCCGAACGGAAACATCGGCAGCTTCAATGCGGGCGGCAATCTTCAGCCCAACCTGGTGACCGGCGCGAAGATCGGGTCGCCCAATAATCCAACCGCCAACTTCCTGACGGGAACCGTCACCTCGTACAACGAGACCAATCAGGCCCTGGTCAGCGACATCGCGTACCAGACCTTCTCGGTGTACGGCGATGACTCATGGAAGGCGAGCAACCGGCTCAATGTCGAGTACGGCGTCCGCTTCGACCACATCGGTCACTGGTACGATCGTCAGGGCAACGGTCTTGCCGTGTGGATTCCGAGCCTCGTTGCGTCGGACTTTGCCTCGGGCAAGCCGAACCCCGGCGCGTACTGGCACGGCATCAACCCCGGAATTCCCAAGAGCGGCCAGCCGGACCGGTTCCTCCTGGTATCTCCGCGCTTCGGTATCTCCTACGATGTGTTCGGCAACGGCAAGACGCTGCTGCGCGGCGGCTGGGGCATCTACCGGTTCACCGACCAGTACAACGACTACACCAGCGCGCTCACCACGGCGCAGGGACTGCTCAGCTACTCCAGGCCGGGCGGCACATTCCTGCAACTGTCTCAGGTCGGCCTGATTCCTCAGCCGCCTGCGGTAGGCGGCGTGTCCGGCGGTATCAATGCTGTGAATCCGAAGGACTACGGCGTGCCTGAGAGCAAGGCGTACAACTTCACCATCTCGCAGCAGGCGCCGTGGCGGTCACTGGTCGAGGTCGCTTACGTCGGCAACCAGAGCACGCAACTGGTGATGGGCGGCGAAAGCATCTCGGGCAGCGGCTTCCAGTCGTACACCGACCAGAACAAGGTGCCGCTGGGCGCGTTCTTCCAGCCGGACCCGATCACAGGAGTCATCTCGCCCAACCCGGAGAGCCTCAGTCAGGGCGCCCCGAACAACAAGGAAGCCGACTACCGTCCATTCGGCAAGGAGTACAGCACCAACCAGATCAACGTCATCTCGAACGACGGCTACTCCAACTACAACGGCCTGCAACTGAGCTGGGTCAAGCGGTCCAATAGCCTGACCTACAACGTCAACTACACATGGTCGAAGACGCTGGGCGTCGGCCAGCAGATCGATCCGTTCTCGCTGCGCGGCAACTACGGGCTGCTGTCGATCGACCGGCCGCACGTCTTCAACGCTTCGTATGCCTATAACTTCGGGCGCGCCTATCACGGCAGCAACATGCTGTTGAGCGGCGTCTCGAACGGCTGGACGCTGTCAGGCATCACGACATGGCAGGGAGGCGCCAACCTGCAGGCGATCAACAGTCCAAACTACGGACTCTCTCTCCACGTGACAGATTCGGTCACTGGTAAGACGCATGGGATCGGTTCGGCGACTTACTTTGGGACGTCAGCTCCAAAGTTGATTATGCCGACGCTTACCTGCGACGCTGGTGCGAACCTTGCTCATCTGCAGCGGATCAATGCGTCTTGCTTCGGCGTTCCGGCGGTTGGCTCGAATGGCCCGCGCAACTATCCGTACTACCGGATGGCGGACTACTTCGACAGCGACCTGGCTGCCTACAAGACGTTCCACATTACGGAGCACCAGAACGTGCAGTTCCGCGCGACGGCGTTCAACTGGATCAATCATCCACTCTCTCAGTTCAGCAGCGGCAATCAGTTGGCGCTGCACTTCCTGGACGGGAAGCCGGATGGACACAATAACTCGAAGACGATCGGGTTCCTCGATACCAAGGCAGGCGGTCACGCTGCCCGTATTATCGAACTCGCGCTGAAGTACAACTTCTAACCTGAGCGTGCGGGACGGCACGGCTGTCCCGCACACTGCATCGCATGGTTCGAACTCGATTGAATCCTCCCGGCGAAGGGGCACGGTCCCCTTCGCTATACTTTTTGTCGATGTCCGAGATTTACATCACGCCTGATGGCCGCAGAGGCTTTCGAGACCTGACTGCTCGCATGCGATGGCTTCCGGTGCTGCTCGCGGGTGCTCTCGGCGGCGCGGCGTGCTTTGGGCAGAATGCAGCTCGCACTCAGCACAGCGGCAGCACAGCGCGTTCCGAGAGCGCCTTGAAGCAGCAATACGATGCCGCACAACGCGCGCAGTCGGCGGGCGACTTTGTAGCTGCTTCGCGCGACTATCAAGCCTTCCTTGCTGCCGCGCTGGCCCGTCTGGCCGATGGCCACACGCACACCGGCGACTACTCCGGCGCGGTCAAGCTGTTGGATGAAGCCCTTGCCGCAGGGGTGCCAGATCCTTTGGGCAAAGTGCGCGTTGCCTATGCGCAGGCCGCGCTGCTGGACCACGACGTCGCTAAGGCGAAGTCGCTGGCGCAAGCGGTCGTAGCCGAAAGCCCGAAGAACGCGGACGCGCGCTTTGTGCTGGGTGAAGCTCTTCTCAAAAATGATGAGAACGACGAGGCGCGCAAGCAGTTGGAGGCTGCCGTTGCGCTCGACCCAAGCTACAGGAACGGCCTTGCGCTGGCCCATGCCTACCTTGCGCTGGCCAACACAAAGGACGCGGGCCGCATCTTCAGCGAGATGGCGCATGGTGCCGGCGACAAGGCTTCGCTCCATCTGGACTTCGGTCGCGCCTATGCCGAGGCCGGCTATCCCGATCTCTCGATTGCCGAGTTCAAGAAGGCCATTGCCGAGGACCCCACGCTGCCGGAGGCGCACTACTGTCTGGGCGCCTCGTATCTGCTGAGTCTTGGCGAGGCGGGATTTCCGAAGGCGCTCGAAGAATTTCACCGCGAGCTTGCGCTGCATCCCAACGACTACTTCAGCCTCTCGCAGCTTGGCTACATTGCGCTCAGCCAGCACAAGCTGCCGGAGGCGGAGAACTATCTGAAGCGCGCGTCTGCGCTCGACGCGGCGAATCCGGACAATCCTCTGCTGCTCGGTCAGGTTTATATGCAGCTCAACCAACCGGCAGAGGCGGAGCAGGCGTTTCGACAGGCCATTGCCCTGACGACCGACCTCTCGCGCAATCACTATCAGGTGCAGCGCGCGCATTATCTGCTGGGCCGCCTGCTGGTGCAGCAGGGCCACGCGGACGAAGCGAAACAGCAGATGCAGATTGCGTCCGACTTGTTGAAACAGAATATGGCGCGCGATGAGGCCCGGCTGAAGGGCGCGCCCATCGGCGAGACGACCGGCGCGCCGCAGCTACAGAGTCCCGCTGCCACTGTCCCGGCGGACGCGAAGGCGAAGCGCGAACTCGACGGGTACACGGCGCAGCTCGCGCCCGCGCTTGCCGACAGCTACAACAATCTCGGCGTCATCGCCGCAGGCAGCAATGAGTTTGCGACGGCCTCCGGCTACTTTGCCAAGGCCGCGCAGTGGAATCCCGCACTCGAAGGGCTGGACTACAACTGGGGACGCGCCGCGTTTTCGGGCGGCCTCTACGCATCTGCAATCGAGCCGTTGAACCGTTATCTCGCGGCGCATCCGCATGACGATGGAGCGCGCCGGGTGCTTGGCATCAGCTACTTTCAGGTCAAGGATTATGGCTCCGTCGTCAGGACGCTGAAGCCTCTGGAGGGCGAGCTTGCAGCCTCGCCGCAGCTTGGTTCGATGTATGGACTGGCGTTGGCGCGCACCGGCGACTACGACGACGGCATTGCGCGTCTTGAAAGCCTGAGCAAATCCAGCCCAACGTCCGCCGATGTCCATCGCGCGCTTGGCGAAGCCTATGCGGGCCACGGCAACTATCAGCAGGCAGCGGCGGAGTTCAACACGACGCTTCAGTTGAACGCCGCAGACCAGGAAGCCCGCGAGCAGTTGGCTGCGCTCAGGGAGCATCTTGCAAAGCAGAGCACAGAGCGGTAGCCCACGATGAAGATGCGCGCCGTTCCACTCATCGCTCTTGCATGGCTGCTGCCTGGAGCTGGCGCGCCGGCACAGTCGAAGGCCGCTCCGGCACTGCATTTTCGAGACATTGCTGCGCAGGCGGGACTCACCACAATGCCGCACGTCACGCCCGTGAAGCAGTACCTCGTCGAGATGATGGGCGGCGGCGTCGCACTGTTCGACTGCGACAACGACGGCAAGCTCGACATCGTGACTGTGACCAGCTCCACGGTCGAGCGCTATCTCCACGGCGGCGACCTGATGGTGACGCTCTACCATCAGGACACCAGGCCCGGCGGCCCGCTGCACTTCACCGATGTTACGGTGGCCTCCGGGCTGACGACGCGCGGCTGGGGCATGGGCGTCGCCGTGGGCGACTACGACAACGATGGCCTGCCCGACCTGTACGTCACCGGCTACGGACACAATGTGCTCTACCATAACCTGGGCGGATGCCGGTTTGAAGACGTGACCGCGCAGAAGAAGGTTGCGGGCGGCGGCTTCAGCGTAGGCGCGGCGTGGGCCGACTACGACCGCGACGGCAAGCTCGACCTCTTTGTCTCGCGCTACGTCGATACCGACCTGCATCATCTGCCGAAGCCCGGCGACAAGGGATTTCAATATCAGGGTCTGCCGATGGAGGTCCCTGTACTGAACGGCGAAACCGATTTTTTATTTCACAACACCGGTATGGGTGCGTTTGAAGATGCCTCGCAAAAGGCCGGGGTCAGCAATCCTGACAAGCGCCTGGGCATGGGCGTGGTGTGGGGAGATTACGATCACGATGGCTGGCCCGACCTGTTCGTCAACAACGACATGGGGCCGAACTTTCTCTATCGCAACAAACATGATGGAACCTTCGATGAAGTTGGCTTGCTCTCGGGCACGGCGCTCAGCGCGGAGGGCAAGACGATGGGCAACATGGCTGCCGACTTCGCCGACTACGATCGCAATGGCACGCTCGATCTCGCCGTCACGCGCTACGGCTACCAGCCGATGAGCCTCTACCGGAACGACGGCGCACCTGGCTTTACGGACCAGGCATATGGCGCGGGGCTTGGGCGTCCGGGAGCGCAGCTTGTCTCGTGGGGAGCGGGCTTTGCGGACTTCGGCAACGATGGATGGCCGGATCTTTTTGTGGCCAACGGCAACGTCAGCTCGATGGTCGATACGCTGCCGCACGAGCTGAAGTACCGCGAACCGATCCAGCTCTTTCGCAATCTGCGCAACGGTTCGTTCGAGGACGTGGCCACTGCGGCGGGTCTGAACAGCGGGCCGCTCGAATCGCGCCGAGGCACTGCGTTTGGCGACATCAACAACGACGGCAATATCGATGTCGTCGTCTATAACGAGGACGGGCCGCCTTCGCTCTTTCTGAACGAAACCCGGAGCGCGAACCACCGCGTCCTCTTTAAGCTGGTGGGGACGAAGAGCAACCGTGCCGCCATCGGCGCTCGTGTTACTGTCACAGCGGGCAAGCTCGTGCAGATTGACGAGGTGCGCGGCGGCGGCAGCTATCTTTCTTCCAACGATCAGCGGCTGCACTTCGGCCTGGGGACCGAGGCGGTGATGAAGACGGTGAGGGTTGAGTGGCCGAGTGGGCTGGTGGAGGTGCTGAGCAATGTCGCGGCGGACAATCTTTACACGATCGTCGAAGGGAAGGGAATTCAGGGAACGGTCAAGCTGAGCGCGCCGGTACCCCCTCCCCCCTGGTTAAGTCCTAAAATCCTTTGAACAAAGGAGTTAAGTCCGGACCACCTGCGCGCGTTTCGTGCCATTCCCCCCTGAACGTCGAAAAGCCCGGCGGGTTGCCGGGCCTCACTTTCTTCTGATTTAAGGTGATCAGCGGTGTCAAGGCTTGACTGTGGAAATCGGGCAGGGCGCCTCTGGCGCAGACGCTTATCTGGAGGCTGATGCGGTCTTGCGAGGGCGTTCCGGCCTTGCGGAACAGGAGGCGATTTTTTTGAGCGAGCGGATCGAGTTCCTTAGCTTTCTTCCTATTGTTCTACCTCGGCTGCTGTGGCCGGGTGGGCTCCGATTATAGGATGTAACTTTTTGGTGTCGGGGAGCATCCACAATGAGTGCGATGCTAGCATTTCACGAGTACAGTGGTATGACTGTATCGCAGTGGGTTAAGGACATGAATCAGGAATTGACACGGTTGATCGAAGCGGCACGCAAGCGACCCTTCTCCGATGCGGAGCGGGAGGCGCAAAGGCGGAGCTTTGCCTATGGGAATGCCAAGATTGAGAATAGTCGCATCACGCGCGAGATGATCGCGGAGGCTGATGAGAAGATCAAGACGCAGCTCAAGGCGAAATAATGTCCGATTCGACGCGGCATAGTCAGGCTGCGGAAGCAGAACTCATCCAAGACCCCGAGGCCCTTGCACGGCAGGAGTCGTATAACGTCATTCAGCAGTTCCGTGCGGTAGCGGATATGGTGGAGAGCTATCTGCACCCGGACCGGCCTTTCAAGCTGCGTCCCCCATCCACCTGCCTACTCATTTCTTCATGGCGGAACGAGCCGCATCTATTTTGGCTTCGATATCCGGGAACTGCTTCAGCTCATCAGCAATTCTTTCTCGTGCCTGAACACAAGCGGTAAGGTCCTGTTGAGCAGTGTCATCTTCCCTAGCCCTTACCAGTGGAATCAGTTGGTCGAGCACTTCTAGTAGGGCATGATCGACTCTGGTGCCATCCGCGAGAATCCTGTCCAACCCGTACAAGCAGGTTTCATCTTCAGCCTTGTTGCACAGTTTGCCGATTGCCTCGATGCGTCGTTTCAGACCGGCGTACTGGTCAGCCAAGTCGATGAAGTCGGCGGAAACCTGCTCATACCTACCACCTCCGCTTACTGATATGTCGGTTGTTGCTTGCGCTCGACCCGTAGAGGAGACTGGCTGCAAGACTCCACGGATGAAATAGGTCTCGTTCGATATCTTTCCTGACCCGTCAATGCTCGGTGCCTGCATGAAAAGCTTCACCGAGTTCTGGTTGAACTCAGCTTCAATTACGCTATTCACACTCGGCACACGGCAGTCCCTGTAGATCATTGGCGACGTTGGATCGTTCTGAACGGCCATGCTTAGCAGGGTTAAGGCCGCCTGCACCTTGGCAACGCACTCAGCGATAACGATCCGGGAATCGGGAAGCTGGAGTTTCAACACCGCGCCATGCAACATCTGTGTCCCAGACTGAGGAGGCATGTATTGAATCGAGCAGTTGGAACTGGAGCAGGAGACTGAGCCTTTGCCCGCTACCTGCCATTCGTATGAACTGGTTGTTGGCAGGTTCTCAATCACTTTGACTTTAATCCGGGGATGTTGCTTCGCGAAGCCCGTGGAACAGACGAAAATCAGTAGGGCGAGCCTTATCGGCGTTGTCATTGTTGTATGTTCCCAGGAGAAACGTTTATGGGTAGCTCGGGGGCTTATTTTATTGACTGAGGTAATAATCGGTATTGCATACGTGTCCATTTCAAGGAGGCCACAATTTCGGCAGCGAGTATGTCACGACGGAAGATATATGTCAAAGAGTCACTCGGTGGCGTGTCTAGGGCAGATACGCAAACCGTACCGACCCAAGCGCGGTGGGGCACCCAGAGTGAGGTGAGTTTATGGGCCACCCATCCAGACCGGCTGAATCGGCGTGTTGCTAAATTGAAGGCTATGATAGGGGCGTGCTTCGAATCAACAACTGAACACCAGGGGGAAGAATGTACGAAGCGAAGGGGCTTAACACCGCTGCAAACATAGCGCTTCTAGCGCCAGTGCCAGCGGAACATCTAATATCCGCGCTCGAACTCTTGAAGACTAAAGAAAAGGTCGCATTCGGGAGCAAGAATTTCCTTCTCTTTCATGAACTCGACGCAGAGCGGCATGGCCTTCCCGTAGATGTGTACATTTATGCTTCCGGAAAAGGGGACTGCCCGGACGCCGCACCCTTCTGGCGTGCGACCTACATTGGGTTTACACGATGCAGCGAGACCAAACACGGCAGTCATCCAGACGGAATGAAATACCGCCCAGAATCGACCAAGAAATATGCTCCAGACAATGAGGGGCACTGGCTAGTTTTTTGGGAGGTCGAAGACCTGAAGCCAGTTCCTCCGGGGAATTGGTGGCCAATTGACGAGATGACGGGGTACGGTAAGAAAAAAAGGTATGGCAAGTTTTTCGTTCCGGAAGGACCATACCTGATCGAACATCCTAATACACCCATGTCCCGCTGAGTGTTGCGGGACTCGATGTTCGCCAAGGCTAAGTGCATCGTGACTGAACGTAGGGAACTCTTTACTAAAATTCCTGTTCGTTACGACAGTAACGGATTTCGCCAGGTTTCTGGGGTGTCTACGTCGCAGCCCGTCTTGCGGCTATGTGGTAGGCGAGAAGTTGGAGGGGAGTTCGGGGGCCTAGTGGATTTGGATGGTGTGTTCGACGAGGTGTTTGATCTCTTCGTCGCCTTCGAGACAGTGGCCGGGTTCAGCTTGCGACTGAGCCTGTTTTCTTTGTCTTCCGCTCGACGAGTAAAGGCGAGCGGCTGGAGACAGGACGACGACGAGTTGCAGACAATGCCTGGATGCTTTCGCCGATGGAGAGAAAAGCACGGAGAGCGCGGTTCACGGATTCCGAGTCCGGGAAGTAGGGGTGGAGGGCCGGATCGATGATGGCGATATTCGTGCCCCTGGCAAGCAGGTTGCTGTACTTGCCACGGACTCCCTTGCTGAAGTCGAGGTCAGGGCGCTCTGCAAGTGGATCGCGTTTAGATGACTTCTTCATATTGTTTTCGCTCGGTCGCGGTGGCGACGCGGGCACCAATGAGGCGCACGCTGGAGTCTGATTCAGTGTAAACGACGAAGAGGATGCGGCCACGAGTGGAACATCCGATGGTGAGGAATCGCTGTTCGTCCAGCGAGTGTTCGTCGTCGCGGAGGAGGGAACGGAGAGGGTCGGCGAGGACGGTTGCTGCTTCGTCGAAGCTGACTCCGTGTTTGCGAAGGTTGAGGGCAGCTTTGCTTGGGTCGTACTCAAATCGTAGCGTCATGCTGGGTTAGTTACCGTCGATTCAAAAAATGTGTCAAATTGCTGGGGGTTTACTCGACGGTAACGCTCTTGGCTAAGTTTCTCGGCTGGTCTACATCGCAGCCGCGGCGGACGGCTATGTGGTAGGCGAGGAGTTGGAGGGGGACGACTTCTAGGATGGGGAGGAGGAGTTCGGGGGCCTGGGGGATGTGGATGGTGTGCTCTACCAGGTGCTTGATCTCTTCGTCGCCTTCGATGGCGATGGCGATGACGCGGCCTGAGCGGGCGGTGACTTCCTGGATGTTCGAGAGGGTTTTTTCGTACTTGAGGACGCTGGAGGGGTCGTTGGGGTCTTTGGTGGCGATGCAGACGACGGGGAGCGCCTCGTCGATGAGGGCGTTGGGGCCGTGCTTCATCTCGCCGGCGGGGTAGCCTTCGGCGTGGATGTAGCTGATCTCTTTTAATTTGAGCGCGCCTTCGAGGGCGATGGGGTAGTGGATGCCTCGGCCGAGGAAGAGGAAGTCGTCTGCTGTGTGGAAGATTCGGGCGAGTTGCTGGCACTGGTCATCGACTGAGCGCAAAATGTCTTCGACCTTGCTGGGGACTTTGCTGAGTTCGGTGACGAGGTGGAGCGAGTCGGCGTCGGAGATGGTGCCGCGCGTCTGGGCGAGGTGCAGGGCGAGGACGAAGAGCGCGGTGAGCTGTGCGGTAAAGGCTTTGGTCGAGGCGACGCCGATCTCCGGGCCGGCGTTGGTGGTGATGGTTCCGGCGGCCTTGCGCGTGATGGCTGCGCCGACGACGTTGCAGATGGCGAGGGTCTTGGAGCCTTTGGCGATGAGTTCGTTCTGGGCGGCGAGCGTGTCGGCGGTTTCGCCGGACTGGGTGATGAGCAGGCCGATGGCGTGCGGGTCGGCGATGGGGTCGCGGTAGCGGTACTCGCTGGCGTAATCGACATCGACGGGCAGGCGGGCGAGGCGCTCGATCATAAACTTGCCCGCGAGCCCGGCGTGCCAGGAGGTGCCGCAGGCGGCGATGGTGATCTGGCTGGCCTGGCGGATGTCGGCGGGGGTGAGGGCGAGGTTGTCGAGGAAGACGTGGCCTGTGTCGAGCGAGACGCGGCCGAGCGTGGTGTCGCGGATGGCGCGGGGCTGCTCGTTGATCTCCTTGAGCATGAAGTGCTTGTAACCGGCTTTTTCGGCCTGGATGGGGTCCCAGGTGATGCGCTGGACTTTTAATGGGATGGGCGCGCCTTGGAAGTCGGTGAGGGCGACGCCTTCGCGGGTGAGCACGGCGAGTTCGCCGTCGGCGAGGAAGTGGATGTCGCGCGTGTGATGCAGGATGCCGGGAACGTCGGAGGCGAGGAAGAACTCGCCGTCGCCGATGCCGATGACGGCGGGCGGACCCATGCGCGCGGCGACCAGCTTGTTGGGCTCGTTGGCCGAGAGGACGCCGATGGCGAAGGCTCCGGTGAGGCGCTTGACGGCTCTTCTTACCGCCTCTTCAAGTGGGATGGTTGGAACCCAGGTCCCAGAAGCGGGACCTGGGGCACCCGCTGCATCTGCTAATTCCTGCTCGATGAGGTGGGCGATGATCTCGGTGTCGGTCTCGGTGACGAAGGTGTGGCCGCGTGCGGTCAGTTCGGATTTGAGGGCGAGGTAGTTTTCGACGATGCCGTTGTGCACGACGACGAGCGAGCCGGTGCAGTCGCGGTGGGGGTGAGCGTTTTCTTCGGTGGGGCGTCCGTGGGTGGCCCAGCGGGTGTGGCCGATGCCGAAGGTGCCGTGGATGGGGCTGTCGGCGATGACGGTTTCGAGGTTGCGCAGCTTGCCGGGGGCGCGGCGCAGTTCGAGCCCGGCGGAGTTGCCCGCGACGGCGATGCCGGCCGAGTCATAGCCGCGATATTCGAGGCGGCGCAGGCCCTCAATGATGACGGGGACAACAGGCTGCGGGCCAATGTAACCGACAATTCCGCACACGGGAAAAGCTCCTTGTTTTCTGCTGGTTGACGCGGGGCAGGAAGAAACGCGAGCGGCCCCGCGCGTTCGGCGCTCCACACCAGTTTAGCCGGGCTGGAACGGTTTTGCGCGCTGTCGAGTGTGACTTTTGGGGGACAGGAGGAAGCAGTGCGGTTTGTGTAGGGTTTAAGGATGAAGCTTTTGCGCAGAACGGCGATTGCGGTCCCGGCGGTGGTGCTGGCGGTATTTCTGGTGACGGGCTTTTTGACGCGAGGGGCGATGTCGAACCTTCCGTTTTTGCGCTCCAAAGGTGCGGAAGGATTGGTGGACCAGCGGCCGTGGCAGACGGTGGAGGCGCTGGCTCCGCTGGCGAAGTCGGCTGAGGAGAAGCGGCTGGCGCAGGAGGCAGAGCGGCTGGCCGACCATGAGGTGGATCAGGCATTTGCGATGGCGCTGCGTCAGGCGTCGCTTGAGCACAGGACGCTGACCGGCGATGCGCTGGCCTTGCAGCAGAAGGTCGCCGGGTTGCAGGCGATGGTGAAGGAAGACCAGGCGAAGGTGGATGCGCTGGTCGCTTCGCTGAAGGGTAAGGACGGCGTGGTCGCGCAGTCCGACGATCTGGACCTGGCGAAGGCGCAGTTGCAACTGGACACCGATGAGATGAACGATGCATCGGACGATCTGGCGCGGGTGAGCGGTGACAAGCGCGGGCAGATTCAGCAGGAGCTGGCCGCGCGCGAGGCCGCGATGAAGAAGTACGACGAGGGTCAGGACGCAGCCGCCGCGCAGCCTGCTGTGGTCTCGGCCCAGGCGAGGAGAACGCTGGCGCGGCGCGTGTCTTCGTGGTTCGATCAACGGAACCGGCTGGGGTTGCTTGACGATGCGAAGGCGGAGGCGGACGCCGATGTGGTCTCGCTGACCGCGCAGCACAGCGCGCTCGAAAAGAAGGCCGGAGAGGAGACGGCTGAAGCGGGCACGGGTAACGACGGCTCGGTGAAGGACCGCGTGGCGAAGATGGCCGGGGTCCATGCGCTGGCGCAGATCCACAGCATTCTCGACGACCGTATTCAGTCGCAGAAGCAGATCTCCGATGTCTACAGCAGGTGGCACGATCAGGTTGCGCTACAGCACAGGATTGTCACGCACCTCATCGTGCAATCGCTGGCGTGGATTGCGTTTCTGGTGCTGGTGGCCGCGCTGTTGACGGAAGGGACCAAACGCGCGCTTGCGCGGTCAATTGCCGACAAACGCAGGCTGCGCACGCTCGATACGATCACTACGCTGGGAATCCAGGTGGTGACGCTGCTGCTGGTGCTGCTGACCATCTTCGGCCCGCCCAGCCAGGTGCCGACGATTCTTGGCCTGACGACGGCGGGCATCACACTGGTCTTTCAGGACTTCATCCTCGCGTTCTTCGGCTGGTTTGTGCTGATGGGCAAGAACGGCATCCGCGTGGGCGACTGGGTGGAGATTAATGGCGTGGGCGGCGAGGTGGTCGAGATTGGGCTATTCAGAACGGCGCTGCTGGAGACGGGCAACTGGACCGACAAGGGCCACCCCACGGGACGGCGCGTCACCTTCATCAACAACTTCGCCATCACCGGGCAGTACTTCAACTTCTCGACAACGGGGCAATGGATGTGGGACGAGATCAGCGTCAACATCCCGCCGAGCGTGGACGCGGAGAAGGCGGTTGGGGCGATTCGCGCCGCCGTGACCAAGGTGACGGAGCAGGACTCCGAACAGGCGGAGCGCGAATGGAAGCGTGCCACCGGGCAACAGGGCCTGGGCCAGTTCAGCGCCGTGCCTTCGGTCGATATGCGGCCCGCGTCTTCTGGTGTGGATGTGATTGTGCGCTACGTCACGCGAGCGGGCGACCGGTTCGATGCGCGGAATAAACTCTATCTGGCGGTGATGGATCTGCTGCACAGGCCTGAGGTCGCGCTGGAGGTGGGGAAGCAGTAGGTTCCTGTGAATCGGCACGGCGAGGCTCGCGCCAGAAAAGACATTTACGATGAAGGAAAGTCTGATTAAGTCCTGGGATATTCCCTCGGAGGCTAAAGCCTTATTGAATCGAGGGATGTTGCGGCGTGGCTGAAGCCACGCCCCTTCAAAGCTATGACTTCATCAGAGCTTGCTGAAGGTACTTGAGGCGTAGCAGCAGTTCAGCCGCCTACCGAGTCTGTGTCTCCATGAAGTAGGTGTGGGCCGGCAGCATTCTCTGATGAAGAATTCTGCTGATGACAATACCCTTTCTCTCCTGCTTATAGAAGATGACGTGCTTACCCTGCTCAAAGCGCCGGATACCGGGGTAAATCAGGTCGCAGGGTCTGCCCAACCCGGGCAAGTCGGCCAATCGCTCGAAACACTTCGCCAGTTCTTCAAGATAGATCTCTGCCTGGCGTTCGCCCCAGGTGTCCACGGTGTAGTCGAATATGTCTGCGAGATCAGAGACGCACCTGGGGCTTAGGCGATAGGTATTCAAGCGATCTTTGCTTTCTTCCGATTGGCGGTAGCTCTCAGGCGCACACGTTTCCGCATCTCCGCAAGCACAGCGGGGCCATCAAGAAAAGGCCCTTTCAATCCTTCAGCAATCGCTGTACGAAGCGCCTCGACTTTGGCTTTGTCTTCTTCTTCTGATTGCTTCAGTTCCCGGATGGCTGCGCGAATGACCTCGCTGGCGTTGTCATAGTGTCCGCTCCGCACATGCTGTTCAACAAAGTGATCGAGTTCGTCGGTGAGGCTGACATTGCGGCTGGGCATATTCTCTCCGGAGAACTCGATCGTACTCGCCTATGGCAGGATTTGCCATAGGCAAAGGTTCGCGTATGTAAACAAAAAGTTTAGCCTGGAGAAAGCCGGGCCAGCACCGCTGCCACCACGTGGTCGCAGCGCGCGCCCATGAAGGAGAAGGCCTCTTTGGCATTCGTGCCGAGGCGCTCCATCAGCCAGGAGCGCACCATGCCGTGGCCGCGGTGCAGCCGGACTTTGACGTTCTGTTCGGTCAGGTCGAGCGCCTGGGCGGTTTCGGCGGTGCTCATCTCTTCGATGTCGCGCAGCATGATGACGGTGCGGTAGCTCTCGGGCAGGTCCATGACGGCTGCTTCGAGCAACTCGCGCAGTTGCGCGTTGGAGGCGTTCTGTTCCGGGTCGGGCGATTTGGCTGTGAGGTTCATCGAGACGCCTCCGTCGTGTTCGGTTTCATCGAGCGGCTCGCTGCGGTTGCGGCGGCGGAGCCGGGCCAGCGACTCGTGCACGGCGATGCGTGTCAGCCACGTGGCAAAGGGCGCGCGTCCGGCGAACTGGTCCAGGTGCTCATAGGCGCGGACGTAGGCGTCCTGCATGACGTCTTCGGCCTCGCCGTCGTTGCGCAGGATGGCGCGTGCCACGCGGTACAGGCGCTGGTTGTAGCGCCGGAGGATGACCTCGTAGAGCGCCGTCTCGCCCGCGCGGACGCGGCGCACAACCTCTTCATCCGTCAGGCTTTCGGGTTTTCGTGCGACCGGGACTGCCGTGGCTTCCATCCGTTGCATCCTACTGAGAAGAGTACGCTTTGCGGAAAAGGTTACAACCCTGCTCTGTGGAGTTAGACTGATTGGCCTGAGTGAGGTGTTCGCTTGGCGGACACGGATTTTGCGATGCTGGTTGTAACCGGTCGCCGCCTCCATACTCTTTACGTATGTGAGGTAGAAGATGAAGACACCGAACCAACGTATGAAGACCAGTTGGTGGGCGTTGAAGATTGCTCTGGGAGTGATGCCGATTGTCGCCGGACTGGACAAGTTCTTCAATAAGCTGACCGACTGGGGAATGTATCTGGGCCCTGCCGCGACCAAGGTGACGCATCTGAGTACACCGGCGTTCATGCACATTGTGGGCGTGGTGGAGATCGTTGCCGGGTTGATTGTGCTGAGTCGCTGGACAAGGGTTGGCGGCTACATTGTGATGCTTTGGCTGATCGCGATTGCCATCAATCTGCTGACCACGGGGATGTTTTACGATCTTGCGGTGCGCGACCTGGAGATTGCCGTGGGCGCATTTGTACTCACCGAGCTTTCGGCCGCGCGTGAAGAGAACGCTTTGGAGGCTTAGAAAACAGAGCGTTCGCCAACAGTTGCTCAACAACGAAGAGAAAGAGGAGATGCGCATGAAACTACTTGCTTCCGTATTAGCATTCGGATTGGTGGCAGCACCGGCGTTTGCAGCCACCGAAACCTTCAACAACGTGTCAGTCATCGACGTGTCGTGCTCGAAGAAGGCCGCGGCCGATGCCGACGCCCACACGCGCGAGTGCGCTCTGGCGTGCGCAAAGAGCGGCTTCGGCATTCTGACCGAGGACAAGCAGTTCCTCAAGTTCGACGCGAATGGCAATAAGGAGATCCTTGCGCAACTGAAGGCCTCCGATAAGGCCGACCATCTGCGGGCGGACGTGACAGGGGATGTCGAAGGCGGCACGCTGAAGGTGCAGTCGGTGAAGTTGCAGTAAGCTCCAGTCTGTGCGCCGGAGCGGAATGCTGCTTCGGCGCGCAGGCGGATTTTGATCGAGAAGGCAGGATTGCGCGGCTGACGCAGGCTCCGATGCCGGCGAAGTCTTCGTTCCGACTGGAACGCCGAGGGCCGACGCAGCGCCAGGAGAGGCGGCGGGCTGGTTTAGGCTCCGCCGCGCCTCAGTTCCCGAGTCTTGAGGACGATGAAGTACTCGTAGATGGATTGCAGCGTAGCGTAGGTCAGGCCCGCGCGTCCGTCCAGAATGGCGCCGCGAAGGAACACCATAGAGAGCCATTTGATGATAGCCCGACCCGGCAGACGGTAGAAGATGGCCTTCTGGTGGAGACGGCGCGTGTGGAAGTCCGGACTGGTGAGGGCCGTCCTGAGCGATGGATCTTCAAGGCCCTGCCTGCGGTAAATAAGCTCCGCTTCCATGCTGGAGTAGAGGTTGTGCTTGCCGATCCAGTGGGCGATGCCCTTTGAAAAAGGATAGTGGTCGAGCGGCTGACCGAGGTCGGCCACGGCGCCGTCCACTTCAAGGACCTCATTGATGGCACGGGTGTAGCGCGCGCGCCGTGGGCGCACCAGCCGAATATAAAACGGCGAGATCTGGGCGTGTTTGAGCCATGTGCCGAAGAGGAAGTCGCGGCGGCGAAGGCGGAAGCCGGAGACTTCGTCTGGAGCAGCGCTCGCACGCTGCGCGATCTCCTCGGAAAGCTCAGAGGTCGGCCGCTCGTCAGCATCGAGAATGAAGACCCAGGGATGCTTAAAGGGGACAGTGGTGAGTGCGGCGTTGCGGTGTGTGGCGTAGTCGTCGAAGGCACGTTGAGTGACGTGCGCGCCGGCGGCTTTGGCGATCTCGACGGTGTTGTCTGTGCTGAAGGAGTCGAAGACGTGGATGTCGTCGGACCAGGCGACCGAGGCAAGGCAGCCGGGCAGGTCCTGCTGCTCGTTGCGGGTGAGGATGAGGACGGAGATCATCTGGCGATATGGTATCGCGGATATTTCTTCGGGACGGTCAACGTGCGCGCCGACGGCGGAAAAGATACCCGGCAGCCTGGATGGCTGCGGCAATGGCAACAATCGCCGTAAAGACGATGACCCAGGGGAGATGGCGCTTCTCGACAAGCTGGAAGAGCACTCCGTGGACCACGGCGAGAATCGCCGCGATGTAGGTCCATCGTTGCAGCGACTTCCAGCGCCGTGTGCCGAGCGAGCGGAGTGAGAGGTCGTTGGAGATAACGAGCAGCAGGATGAAGAGGAGCGCGGAGACGAGGCCGATGTAGTTGGCCGCGCCGAATTTGGTGTTCTGGATGGCGAGAGGATGGAGCCGCTTGAAGAAGTACATCCACATGCGTCCGCGCAGATGCACGGTGAGACCGACGCCGGTGTGCACGAGCGCGAGGATGGCTGACCAGATGCCGAGGTCGCGGCGCAGATCGAAGCTGACGGGATTGGCCCGGCGGGCGAGGGTTCTCCAGGGGCCGAGCGCGAGCGTAGCAGCGAGAAAGATGAGCGCGGCGTATGCCGTGGACAGGCTCAGGCGATGGCGAAAGTCGGGTGGCGGCGCGGCGGCGAATCCGATCCAGACAAGGATGGCTGCGCCGATGGCGAGTGTGGCATGGCGGAGGATTCTCTGGGCCCGGTAGGAGGTCATCGGTTCAGAACCGGCGCAAGGCGAGGACGGCGTTCAGGCCGCCGAAGGCGAGTGAGTTCGAGAGCGCGACGGGGCGGTTGGGGTCGAGCGGGCGCGGTGTCTCGGTGATGACGTCGAGGTTGAGCGCGGGATCGACCTCGGTGGTGCCGTAGGTGAAGGGAAGCCGGCCGTGGTAGAGCGCCAGCACGGTGGCCAGAGCTTCGATAGCGCCGGTGGCTCCGATGGAGTGGCCGTGCAGGGATTTGGTGGAGCTGACGGGGACGCGGGCCGCGATCTCCGGGCCAAGAGCTTTGTGGATGGCCTCGGCTTCGGTGGCATCGTTGGCCTGGGTGCCGGTGCCGTGCGCGTTGATGTAGCCGATCTCAGATGGCTGCGCCTGCGCGTCTTTCATCGCCATGCGGATGGCCTTGGCCGCGCCGTCGGACGAGGGCTGGGTGATGTGGTGCGCGTCGGCGGACATGCCGAAGCCGACGATCTCGGCGTAGATAGCGGCGTTGCGTGCCTGGGCGCTTTCAAGCGTTTCGAGGACGAACATGGCCGCGCCCTCGCCCAGCGTCATGCCGTCGCGGTCGGCGGAGAATGGGCGGCAGCGCGTGGCTGATACGACGCGCATCGAGTCCCACGCGCGCAGAAAGCCGAAGGTCAGGGGTGCATCGTGGCCGCCCGCGACCGCTGCCGTCACCATGCCGGAGCGGACCATGTGGAAGGCCTGCCCAATGGCGTGCGTGCCCGAGGCACAGGCGGTCGAGATGGTCAGGACCGGGCCGGTGATGCCGAGGTCGATCGAGACCTGCGCCGCGCCCGAGTTGGCCATGGTGCGGACGACCGTCAGCGGATGCGCGCGTGTGTTGCGCAGGTAGAGTCCCGCAAGCTGCGGCTCTTCAGCCGAGCGGCCGGCGCAGGAGCAGCCGAGGATGATGGCGGTGTCTTCGAGCGAGTGGCCGTCGCGCAGATTCGCGTGGTCGGCGGCCTTGCGCGCGGCGGCGATGCCCAGTTGCGCGGCGCGCTCGGTCGCGGTGGCCGTGCCGGTGGACATATATTGAAGCGGGTCGAAGTCCCGGACGCGGGCCATCTGGGTGAAGCGGACGCCGGGGTTGCCCTCGGGCGCGCCTTCGACTTCACCGATAGGCGCGATGCCGGTCGTGCCGGAGAAGAGCGATTGCGTGAAGTCGTCGAGCGTGCTGCCGATGGGGGTAACGCAGCCCAGACCTGTAACGACGACTCGATTCACTGCACGGCCTTTCCGAATGATGTAACCAGCGTCCTGTCCCTGAAGTTCACAACATCATTCAAGCTGTCATCCTGAGCGGAGTTTGGCGGTTTTTACGCCAAACGGAGTCGAAGGACCTGCGGTTTACGATTCCAATTGATGCTAAGAACTTTCGAGACACCACACTAGCGTACCTCAGGGGATAAAGAGGATGAGGAAAAAGTCCATCCGGCAGCTTGTGCGGAATGGCCCTGGGCTAAAGCCCCTTGATTTTGCTGGGATTTTCGCAGGGCTAAAGCCCTGCGCTCCCGCCGAAAACACAAAGCGTGCATTTTTCCGTAGCCTGTAAAGCCGCATTGATTTTGGGGCAGTTGCGGCATCCTTCGACTACGCTCAGGACAGGCTCTGAAGCCGTGCCCTTAACAAAGCAGGACTTAATCAGAGTCTCCTTAAGCGAAACATGACCGTTGCATGGTTGTGAAGCTGTGCCCTCGCCGGTATGACTCAGGAGGTGGCGCTGGCCGGGTCTCCGGTAGCGGCGGCGGCCTTCTTTTGCTGGAGCATCCTGACGCCTTCCACCACGTCGCCAACGGTCCTGAGGCTGCCGAGCGCGTCGTCGGGGATCTCGATGTTGAAGGCTTCTTCGACCTCGAACGAGATGTTGATCTTGTCGAGCGAGTCGATGTTCAGCTCCTCGAAGGTGCTGGCGAGCGTGACCGACTCCGGCGGAATGCTCTTCGATTTGGCGATGATCTCGATGCAGCGGCTGGCAACGTCGTCCATGGCAGTGACTTCCTATCCGTCTAGCCAAACTTACAGGGAGAGATGCGTTGTGTAAAGGGAGCGTTGCGTTGCCGCCTGTTTACCACTGGAGCAGCACAAGCTCCGAGCAGAAGGCCGGCCCCATCGCGGCGAGGATGCTGTAGCTTCCCGGTTCGCCCGGCGAGTTGGTCAGTACGTCTTCAAGCACAGCCAGCACCGAGGCGGCGGAGAGATTGCCGACTTCGCGGAGGCTCTTCCACGAAGGCGCCAGCGCGTCAGGCGGCAGATTCAGCGTGGTCTCCATCGCTTCGAGCACCTTCGGGCCGCCGGAGTGGAAGATGTAGCTCGAGATGGCGTCCATGCTGAGGCCGTTGTCTGCGAGAAAGCTCTCGACGTTGCCCTTCAGGTGTTCGTGGACGACCTTGGGCACGTCGGGCGAGAGGACGATCTTGAAGCCGAGGTTGCCGATGTCCCAGCCCATGATGTGCTCGGTGTTGTGGTAGAAGGTCGAGCGCGTGTCCAGAATGCGCGGGCCAGGCTTGTGGCCGTTGGGGCTTTGGACGAGCGGCGTCTCGGACCCGGCGATGACGACTGCGGCGGAGCCGTCGCCGAACAGGCCGCAGGAGACCAGGTTGGCGATGGACTGGTCGTTGTCCTGCCAGGTCAGCGAGCAGAGCTCGACCGAGAGCAGCAGCGCATACTGCTTCGGGAAGGCGCGTACATAGTCTGCCGCGCGCGAGATTCCGGCGGCTCCGGCGACGCAACCCAAGCCGAAGATGGGCGTGCGTTTGATATTGACCGGGAAGGGCATCCGGTTGATGAGACGTGCGTCGATGGTGGGGCTGGAGATGCCCGTGACCGAGGCGAAGAAGATCGCCGAGATGTCTGCCGGGGTCAGGCCGGCCTGGTCGAGCGCCGAGGTGATCGATTTTTGCCCGAGGTCGAGCGCGGCCGAGATCCAGGCGTCGTTGGTGGGGCCAAAGCCCGAGAGGTCGGCGTAGGTCTGGAGCGGGAAGACCGTATAGCGGTACTCGACGCCGCAGTTGGCGTGCAGGCGGTTGATGAGCCGCGGCTCTGGCATCCGGTCCTGCCAGCGGTTGCGAAGGGCTTCAGTAATGGTTGCCTGAGCGTAGCGATGAGGGGGATATGCCGTGCCGACTGATGCAATGCGCATTCTGATGAAGACCCTTTACGAAGTAGCGTTGAACTCTGCGTGTCGATCCTGTGTGTTGCCCTCTGCGTGGTGCGGTTGCCGTTGCTGAACAGTGTCGCACACCCGGCCATGCCGGGCGCGATGTGCATTCAGCCTACACGCTGGGAGCGGTTGACGCTGGAATTTTTGCGCGGTCAGTTCAGGCGGGCGATCTCGCGCGCGTAGAGGGTATTGCGGGGGAACTCTTTGGAGAGGCCGATCAGGATCTGCTTACACTTCTGAACGTTCCCGTCGCGCAGTTCGCCGACGGCCAGCATCAGCCGGGCAAAGGGCGCGTTATAGTGGCCGTGCTCGGCGGTCAGCTTCAGCAGGCGCACGCCTTCGGCCTTGCTGGTGCCCGCGCCCGTCATGCCAAGTATCCAGCGGATGGGCGCGGCCTTCAGGCTGAGCATGTAGTTTTCAATGCCCACAGCGAGGTTGGCGTCGTAGAGCGTCGGGTCGATGGCCAGCGCCTGCTTGGCGTAGCCGCTGGCGAGCTCGCTGTAGCGGTAGGCGCCAAACTCGTGCCGGTCGATCAGCGAGGCCCAGTCGGCCCTCATGCCGGAGACCACGGCCTTCGCATAGAGCGCGTTGGCGTCGCGCGGATTGCGCTTCAGGGCAGCGTCGGCCAGCCGGCCGGTCTGGGCGGCTCGATCCATGAATCCCTGCTTCATGGCCGGATCGACGGCTGGGCGTTTGCGCGCCTCGAAGCGGCCATCATCGGCGAACAGCTCGATGTCGAGCACGCCCAGCCGGTCGAACTCGTTGAAGAGATAGGCGGCGGCGTCGGAGGCCGGACCCAGCGGGTCCTCCGGGTGCGTGGTCATCCACTCGTGAAAGTGCTCGTGGGCGGCGGCGAAGTCCAGGTTGTACATGGCATGGTAGCCGTCGTTCAGCGGAGTGCCTGTCAGCGGGGTGCTGAGGCCGTGGGCGAAGTGGGTGGCGAGCAGCAGAAGCAACAGCAGGTTCAAGGGCTGCGTCTTGTCCAGGGCAAATCGGGGAAGCGGAGGAATGCGGGTCGTCGAGATGATGCGGGCGGGACGACGGTGCTGGGGCCTTAGAAACATGTGCTTCCTTTGTATCCTCCCTTCCAGACTATGGCGATGCCGCAAACGTTATCCCGCTGCTGGTGTCAGCATAGGATGTCCCAATCGCCGCCTCGGGAAAAATGGCGAAATCTATCCCCGAAATTCGCATGTCAAGATCTGCTCCAAGGAAGCTCTGAATAAGTCCTTGTTTTGAAGGGGCGCGACTTCAGTCGCGCCGTAAACCTTTCCGATCCAACGCGGCTTTAGCCGCTGAGGGAACGCTTGCGGACTTAATCAGACCCTCCCGAAGAGGCTGCGGAAAAAGTCGTTGCTGTAGCAAAAAATGTACCTCAGGGGCTAAAGCCCTAACGACGAATGAAGCATTTACGGCACGGGTAAACCTGTTCAGTTGCATGACATCCTTTACAGAATGTCTCTGGAGATCCTTTACACTTTTCGTTCTTTTGCGAGGAGTGGAGGGTCGGAGATGGCGTGGAGGACGATGGAGGTTCAGGAGCAGCGGGTGCGG
>Ga0207640_10000172_pt1 | contig 47087 bp, 42 predicted proteins | sample KBSCornC42_FD_184300 | JGI IMG/M metagenome (GOLD analysis project Ga0207640, IMG submission 184300) | Corn rhizosphere microbial communities from Kellogg Biological Station, Michigan, USA - KBS Corn C4-2 (SPAdes) (version 2) | ecosystem: Host-associated > Plants > Roots > Rhizosphere > Soil ... | reverse complement strand
CCGGGCCGGGCAGATCGCCAATCGGCTCGTGCACTCCGACCTCGTCGTCCTCGATGAGCTGGGCTATCTGCCGTTCAGTGCCTCAGGCGGCGCGCTGCTGTTCCACCTGCTGAGCAAACTCTACGAGCGCACCAGCGTCATCATCACCACCAACCTCAGCTTCAGCGAATGGGCGACTGTGTTCGGCGATGCCAAGATGACCACCGCGCTCCTCGATCGGCTCACCCATCATTGTCACATACTGGAGACCGGCAACGATAGCTTCCGGTTCAAAAACAGCTCGGCACAGCAGGCCAAACCCCGAAAGGAGAAACCCGCATCTTGACCCACCAATGATATCCGAAACATAACCTTCAGGCGGGTCACTTCTCGGTGGAAATCCTGGGTCACTTCTCAGCGGTAATCAACAGCAGACTATTGTCAATGAAAATCCATCCCGACCCCCCGTGCTCTGCTCACGCTGATATGATCGTCTATGACAAACCGCAGCAGGAATTCGGAATTCGTTCGGCGGAAGGGGGAGGGAGGCCTGAAAAATGCGGTGAGCTAGCTAACAATCTCAGCTTTTCAAGGCCGATACCTTGCCAGCCGCCAAATGCCAGATGACATCCTGTGGAACAGGGAGCGACAGCGCCTCATGCCGCGACAATCCCAGATATTCGCCTCGGATGATCCTGCCTAGCAGCCCATGGGAAACGACAACGACCGTGCCTTCGACTTCGGACAACCAACGCCGTACACGGGCCGCCGCCTCATCATAAGTCTCGCCATCAGGCGATCTGAAAAACCAGTCGAATGCCGTTGCCCCGTCGAGCAGGCCGGGCCAGCCTTCTTCGATATCAATTTCTGTCAGCCCGTCCCAGGAACCGATTGAGACTTCCCGCAGCCGCGCATCCCACAATGGTGCAGGGTAAGAGTTGAAGCTCGTTATGATCGTACAGGTCTGGCGAACCCGACCCAAAGGGGAGGCATGTACGGCGTCGGCATGAGCGATCAAACTGGCCAGCCTTCGCCCGGAAGCCTTTGCCTGTTCGATCCCCTTTCCGGTGAGAGGCGAGTCGAGAATTCCCTGAAAGCGCCCGGCGGCATTCCATTCCGTTTCGCCGTGCCTCAGCAGATAGATTTGGGCTGCCCCGTTTTGCCTGCCACTTTTGCCCGTCGTCCAGGCATAATATCTGACCGGAAGGCCACTGGTCGGGTGGAAATCATCTCCCAGGCACCTGAGGCCACGAGCCACATAGAAACGTTGGGCATTCTCATTGGAAGTCAGCGTTCGCAAGGTGAACCCGCCAGGCATCGCCTCTTTGACGGCGGCAAGCAGGGCATTGCCGACACCACGTCCCTGGTTATGCCGCGCGACAAAAAGCTGATCCAATATACCGCGATCGGGGATCGTCGCGGCAAAACCAGTGATGATTTCTCCATCGACGGCGATCGAGATTTCGCATCCTTGCACAACCTCATGATTGATGCGGTTCAGCAATGCCTCGACAGAGGGAAGGTCGTGCACGCCGCCATCCATCAGGCGCGCACTGTCATGCCACAGGGCGGCTATTTCCGGATAATGTTCGCTGGACGCCTGGCGGATTCTCATTGCCGAATGTCATCCACGGAACAATAGTCATCGTCCCAATCCACAATATTCAGGTTCGGCCAGCGGGATCGCCATCGCTCGATCTTCGCTTCGTAGATAGCGCGGATGATCTGGACCTTGTTTGGCCGCACTGTGCAGTTCAGCAAATCAGATAGGCCGAAGGGAGCGAAAATAGACAGGCCTGCCCGCTCCGGACGGATTGCAACCGCACCCGCCGTTGTCGGGAAAGTGGCTATGGCTTGTTCACTCGATTGGTAGGGCGCGATCGGATAGCCGAACTTCCTTTCATACCAGAGGTGGACACGCGCCTCGTTCTTGGCGTCGATCCATAGCGGAACATCAGGGAATAGGGAGCGGATGCGTTCGGCTTTGCGCGCTTCGCCTTCCTCGGAAAGATCGGCCGCGTCGAAATAGACCAGATCGATATCGGCGAGGCCATATTCCGGCGATAGCCCGAAGGCGGCGCTCCATGCCGTTTTGGCGATGGCGCTGCCCGATAGCCAGCAGTCGGGTAGATCGATGGAAGACCAGCGGTTCAGGATGGTGATGAGGATCGGGCTTCCACCTATGACCGCACGCAGGCTGCTAACAGGTGAAATGGTAGCCAGTGATCGCATGGCCTGGCCGAACGCCCCGGTCAGGGCATTATAGTCATTCCATTTCGCCATCTAGAGACACTCCAGTCAATGATGGTGTGGGAGCAAGGCCGGGGGTGTGACCAACTCTTCAAGAGCCACACCGCGCTCGCGCAGAAGCGCTTCCAACATCGGTTTCAGTTCACCCAGCGCTTCCGCCACCGCATCGCGCACCGTATCGACCACGACCTGGGTATTGCGTTCAATTTCGATGTTCAGCCGATCGCCTGCAGCCTTGTCATCCAGAACGGTTGCACGTCGGGTTTCAGGGATCAACCAGACCTCGAACCAGCCTTCGACCTTGTCACATTCGGCCACAGTGAGGCTCGCCCCATTGATCGCGATATATCCCTTGGGGAAAATATATCGGCGGAACGGGGGAGGTATCCCGATACGCAGCACCTTGTTGCGTTCCAAGGTACGGATGCTGTCGATCCGGCTTGAAAAATCGACATGCCCCGACAGGAGATGACCACCAATCTCTGCTCCATCCCTGGCGGCCCGCTCGATATTGACCGTTTGCTGGCTGCTGCCATCGCCCAAGGTGGTTACGGCGAGGCTTTGCAAGATCACATCGAACTTCGCGCTCGTGGGCGACAGCAACTCCGTCGCCGTCAGGCAAACCCCATCCACCGAGACACTCGCCCCGATCGTCAGCCCCTCGCAGAAGCCCTCCGGGAAGCTCAACGTGAATGTGCGGATCGCGTCATGATCCTGAATTTCCGCGATCGTCGCAACGCCTTGAACAATGCCAGTGAACATGAATATCTGCCTTGTTTTGCTATATGGCCTGACGTGCGCGTACTATGGCATCGTCTTCCGCTCGATAATCAAATAGATCGTAGGGATAGCTGGCGAGGATCGGAAAGCGACTTCGCCAATCATCATCCTGGGATTTGACGAGTTCATCGCATACGATGTGTACCGCCCGTGCATAGCTTGTCATCGGTACATAGCCGAGCGCAAGAGCGGCCCTGTTGTCGAGGACGAACGGGCGCGGCACGGACCAAGGGGTTCTTCCGATCCCGGCCGGGAAAATGTCACTACTGAGCTTTATAAATTCGCCCTCATAGCCCATATGCGCTGCGACGGCGGACCCGATTTCGGCGACGCTCAGAGCCGCAGGGTCCGCAATGTTCAGGATGCGTGTCGCCGGTTTATCGAGCGCGAAGCGGGCCAATTCGGCGATGTTGAGGACCGATGAGGTGTGGAAACGACTGCGTCCCTCATGGGCGAGAGGTATGACCTGTCGGCCATCCAACATGCGCTTGACGAACCACCATTCTCTCGGGTGGATCGAGTCCGCACCGTAAATCGCGGCAGGACGTAGAATCGTAACGGGAACAGTCGCTTCATCAAATAGTGTGCGCTCAAGGGCAACTTTGCGCGTCGAATAGGTCACATCACCAGTCTCGACTGTTGGTTGCGCCTCGGTGATGGGATCAGGGAGTTCGGGAAATCCATTCTGTGCGGCCTCATCGAGTGTCCGCCCGGCATTGTCACGATAAACGCTGGACGATGAGACAACGACCAAAGCGCCCACGCTGCCCTGCACGTCAAGTAGTTGACGGCCATGCACAGCATCATACGCCGTGACATCGATGAGCGCGTCTGTGCCGTTTCCAAGGGCGCAGGCTAGCTCACCCGGCCTTTCGCGATCGACCGCTACATAGTTCACGCGGCGATCAGCGAGGTGACTATGGTGGTTCCGCTGGCCGCGAGAGCCCACCGAAACCGTCCACCCCGCCGTCAGCAGGTTCTCGGTGATCGCCAGGCCGATCTGACCCGTTCCGCCGATTATGAATGCATGACGTGGCAAGGATGGTTCCTGTCCAGACATTCCGGCGCCTCACTCATTGGTGAGCCACGACAAGGCGAAGCGGTCCATCGAATTCGGATTGGGTACGAAGATGCCCGAAGCGGGCATCCCAGGTGCCGCTTTCCAGGTCACGCTTTAGCGTGGCGACAAATCTCTCTACGATATGCGACTCAACGAAGCTCCAGCCGGAACAGGCAAGGCGTGCGCCGGCATCCAACAGCATTTCGGGACGGCCATAATAGGCTTCGTTGAAGCCGTCTCGACAATCCAGTGGAATGGGAACGGACAGAACTTCCGTCTTGCCGCCCAGGGCTGATGTGAGCCGGTCGATTGCAGGATAGCGCGCTGCTTCGACCGCGACCACTTCGGGGACATATTCGTGAAGCCAGAAACGATCGAGCGCGGTGGAATCGCAACTCAGGATGACGACCGGACCACGCGCGACGCGCCGCATCTCTCTCAAACCCCTATCAAGATCGGACCATTGATGCACGGTGAAGGTCGCCATGCTGGCATCGAAATGCCCGTCGGGAAAAGGCAGATTTTCCGCGATTGCATCTATCGCGACAGGCAGATGGATGGGGCGCTGGTTCCGCATCGACGCGGAGGGTTCGACGGCGGTGACATCGCGGTCCAGAGGCTCATAGGAACCCGCGCCCGCGCCTACGTTCAGAACGGTCCGCGCTTTTCCCAAGGCCGCAACGATATGCGCCGCAATTCTCGGATCGGGTTGACGATAGCTTGGATAGGGAAAGGCGATTTGGCTATAATCGACATCGCCCGCGCTGCCGTCCAAATGTCGGGATGGCGAATGGTTGCTCATGACCTGTCCTCCACCAGCCGCGCGATGATCTGCTTCTGGCGGCTTCTCGAAATTCCCACGACCGTATCCAGATAGGTTTCGACGGGTCCCGCGCGGGCTTCGATGACCTCAAATGCCGCTTCAAGATAGGCCGCCTCGACTTCGATTGCGGCGCGGACGGCGGATGGTTCGACGGGCCGTCCCGCTTCCTCGCGCATGGCGGCGGCAACCGCCGCCCCATGCGTTGCGTAGTTCCAATGCCGGTTGGTCAGCAGATAGTCGTGCAATAAGTCCTCTTGCGAGACCCCCAGCAGCTTGTGGGTCAATGCAATCGCAATGCCGGTCCTGTCCTTGCCCCCTGAGCAATGGACAAGGGTTGGCCCATTGCCATCCGCCAGGGCCGAGAAATAGCGCGAGAACAGGCCGATGTGCCGATCCTCGAACGGCACTGTGCGGTAGAAGGAGAGAATATAATCCCGAACCGCAGCTTCGTTCGGTTCACCCGACCGCAGGAATGTCACCCACGGATCGGCATGGCCGCCAATGTCGCTGGTGACGGAATGGCAAGAAGCTGCCCAGGCGCCTGTCGGATGAGCATCGCGTTCAGCGCCCCGCCGCAAATCCACGACCGTCTGTATGGCAAGTCCGCGCAGCCGGTTCTCGTCTTCTATCGTCGCAGCCGCCAAGCGCCCGGAGCGAAACAGGAGACCGTGGCGCACCGTGCCTGCCAATGCTAGGTAGCCGCCCGCATCTCGAAAGTTATGAACTCCGCTCAGCATTTTGTCGCCTCCTGGCGCCATCCTCTATCCAACGCGCGAACGTGACGCTGTTGAGTTTTGCTAAAGCGATACAGCGTCAATTCAATGAGTACCTCTCTTGGCTGTCTACCAATATGGCGGCATAAGGGATCAACGCGTTACTGGCGAAACGAGATGGGAAACCATCGGGAAGCGCGTGATGTCAAAGGCCGCTCGCCTGGGCCGTTCATGAAGGGAACGGCTATGAAGATTGCGATTTTCCTGTTCGATGGTGTCACGGCGCTCGATGCTATCGGCCCATATGAATCCCTCGCCCGCCTTGCGGACAGCGAAATAGTTTTTGTCGGCAAGACGACTGGTCCGGTTCGCACAGGCGATGGCTTTTTGGCATTGCAGGCCGACAGCGACATCGCGTCTCAGGAATATGCCGACATATTGATAGTGCCGGGCGGGCATCGGCGCGGCCTTGCTGCTGTCATGACGGATACCAAGATCCATGCATGGATCAGGCTGATTGATGCTGGCAGCCAATGGACCACTTCCGTTTGCACTGGCGCATTGATCCTTGGTGCGGCTGGCGTGTTGAAGGGCCGGAAGGCCTCCACCCACTGGCGCGCCAAAAGCGCACTTGCACGTCATGATGTCGCCTACTCGCCCGCGCGGGTGACGATCGACGGAAAATATATGACCAGCGCGGGAGTGTCCGCAGGGCTGGACATGGGCTTGACGCTCTGCGCCGATCTGGCGGGACGAGAACTGGCTGAGGCCATTCAACTGAGTATGCAATACGACCCACAGCCTCCATTCGACACTGGAAACCCGATAATTGCTGCAACTGCTGAACGCGTTGCACTTGTCGAGACGGCGCTGCGCCAGTAGTCATTCCGGCAAAATTCGATGTCCTTCGCACCTTGGAAGGCAAAATTCCCTCGATAATTCAGGAGTGAAGCAGGGTTGCCAAATTGGGTGCGGGAGCGCCGCGCTGGTAGGCAAGCAAATCAAGAGATGGGGGCTTCCGCTGGGTCAGGATGGACAGGCAAGCATGGGCTTGGCCACGATGGTGCGCCTGATGATTGAAGAGGTGCGACAGAATATCACAAAGGGGCTGCTGCTGTGGCTGGCCCGATGTGGTCAGATAGCTGTGGAGCTGATCCAGTTCCTGTTCGTCATAGCCGCCGGCGAGGGCGATAATCCGTTCGTCCTCGCCTATACGTGCACGGGTTAGTTCCTTTCGGTCTTCGTACAGAATCAGATCGAGCCGGGCGGGTTGCTCGCCATCGCCAGTCAGGCGCGCGAGCCACATCCGGTCGGTCAAGAGGAGATGATTGAGTGTCCCGTGAAGGTCACTGAAAAACACGTCGGTGGGCTGCCGGTAAAGTGCTTCCGGGAGTTCAAGCGCGGCAGCGTAGAGACGGGCATTGGCCCAGCGGTTATAGGCGGCGAGTTTGGAGAAACGGTTGGAAAGCATCGAACATACTCCAGAATCCATCCTTTCCTACTTTACGGGGGCTGACACAAATGGTGAGATTATCTCACGCAAGCTAAACAATCGAGATCGCCATGTCCGTCCCGCCGCTTCCGTCGATAAAAGGATTGCAGGCGTTAGCCATGCTTGCGAGAATGGGGAGCCTCACGGCGGCGGCGGAAGCGCTGGGCGTCACCCGTTCGGCGCTGTCGCATAGGATCGCCGATCTCGAACAGCAGCTTGGCACCATATTCATCCGCAAATATGGACGAAATGCCGTTCTGACGGACGATGCTGAAGCCTTGCTTTCCGTGATGGGCGATGCGCTCGAAAGAATCGAGGCAGCGGTGGTGCCCCTGCGCCGCCGGCGATCACAACTCAGGGTCAGCACCGTTTCAACCTTCGCGTCGATTTGGCTGCTTCCGCGCCTGTCTGCCTTCCAGGCCCGGCATCCGGACATTGAACTGGCTATTTCAACATCCCGTCGCCCAATCGACCTGCACGCGGAGGAATATGACTGCGCCATTCGACATGGCCTGGGGCATTGGGGGGGCTTGCATTCGACCAGATTGTTCCACGAGACGCTGGTGCCGGTCGCAGCAATGGATACCCAGTTCGATTTTGATTCCGCTCCCATCATCGCTGCGAGATCACGTTATCGCGACTGGCTGACTTGGTGGAAGCAGTCAGGCCGCGCCGGGAAACCGCCCAATCAATCGCTTCTCGTGGAAACGCGCGCGCAGGCGCTTGAAGCGGCGCTTGCTGGCGGCGGCGTGGCGATGATGGATCTGGCCTATGTAACAGACCATTTGCAGCAAAGCCGCCTTCGCTCGTTAGGGCCGACGATCGGCTTGGCCGAAGCCTATTATCTCGTACAACTGCCCAAACCGAAGCATGACCGGTTTGTTGATGCATTTCGCGAATGGCTAAGCGACGGCGTAGCTGAGCAGAAAACGCACTCGCATCCCATACTGGTCTGACATCTCAACAAGACCCATGCATAATGTTAGAACATCCATGATGCAGGGTGTTAGAAATTTTAAAATTATCTTGCCTAATAAAGATGATAAATCGATTCTATTTTTGGCGAAAATCTCAGAAAATGGTACCATAATCGTTCCCATAATTTCAAGGTGTCTGATGAGATGAGGCGCGCCTTTATGGGACGATTTCAGTGGCTTCGATCGGCACCAACACCATCTGTTCAAGATACAAGCTATATATGCATATATATTTAGAGTGCCGAAGCAGATGAACCGTCATGTGATTATCTCGGGCTGCTCGGGCGGCGGAAAGTCGACCTTGCTCGCCGAACTCGCCACGCGAGGATATGTCACCGTTCCCGAGCCTGGGCGGCGCATTATCGCTCAGGAAAAGGCAAGCGGTGGGCGCGCGCTGCCTTGGCTCGACCTCGCTGCTTTCGCACGACGGGCCATTGAAGTGGCCATTCAAGACAGAAAGGCTGCCGCAAGAACGGACGGATGGGTCTTTTTCGATCGAGGCCTTATCGACGCGGCGGCAGCACTGGAACAGGCCACCGGGGAGTTGGTAGTGAAAGCGTTCAATCAGATTCACCCCTATCATCGCTGCGCCTTCCTCGCGCCGTCGTGGCAGGAGATTTATCACAGGGATGAAGACCGGAAGCACGGATTTCTCGAAGCAATCGCGGAATATGAGCGACTGCTGACCATCTATCCACGTCTGGGCTATGAAATCGTGATCTTGCCAAAGGTCAGCGTTCTTGATCGCGCCGACTTTATGATCGATTATCTCGAACATGCGGAAGGAGTATCGCTATCTGCCACTTGATGGACAGCCCTTACAGGGACCGTTGGGCCGTACTACGATCCAGGGGCCACCGACACCATCATATGCCGCTAACATATTTCGTTGCCGTAAGCATGTTCCATTGGCCCGATTGCACATATCTTGGCGGCGGACGTCACGATCCGTTTCTACATCATCATCGACGTTCAGGCCCGAGCCGAGCTTTCCACTCATCGGCAGTAATTTCCCCAATAGCCGCCGCATGACGCCCTGAGACATAGTCTCGCTCGCCGGACGAGATGATCCGCATTCTGGAGGATTGGCACGGGCCGGTGAACAATATTGACGCCGCTTATCTCTCTCGTCGGGGTCTGTCGAAATCGGGAAGGGCTTTTCTGGATTTCCTCGTCGATGAATTGCCACCAGGGGATATTTGATCCCGGCGGCGATTGCCTGATCGCGGTCTATGAGATTCCCTAAATGACGGTCGGCTTGAACTTGTTTGCTTGGCCTGGAACGGCTCCATAGCTTTGTCGGCAAGCAGAAAGGCGACCCCAATGGCTCTTTTCCAACCCGGCCGCATCGGCTCTCTGGACGTTCCCAATCGCATCGTGATGGCCCCGCTTGGCCGCGCACGCAATCAGGTCGAGACGCGCGCGCCACAAGATCGGGCGGTGACCTATTATCGGCAGCGCGCCTCCGCAGCGCTCATCATTTCAGAAGCCACCCACGTCTCTCCCGCCAGCGTCAGCCGTCCGGGTACCGGTGCTATCCACAGTGAAGAACAGGTGGTTGCGTGGCGGCGCGTCACCAATGCGGTTCATCAGGCGGGCGGGCGTATCTTCCAGCAGCTATTCCATCTCGGGCGCAAGGCCGATCCCGAGCGTCTCCCCGGCGGCTTGGCGCCGGTGGCGCCTTCCGCCGTTGCCGCGTCCGGCTTCTTGCCCACCCCGGACGGTGGGCAGAAGCCCTTTCCCGTGCCGCGCGCACTGGAACTGGAAGAAATTACCGGGCTGATCGAGGAATTCAGGTGTGCCGCCGAAAATGCGCAGCGGGCGGGTTTTGATGGCATCGAAGTTCATGCTGCCAACGGTTTCCTGATCGAGCAATTTCTGCGCGACGATGCCAACCAACGCCATGATGCCTATGGCGGATCGGTCGAGACGAGGGCCCGCTTCCTGCTGGAAGTGGTCGACGCCGCGATTTCGGTCTTCGGCGCCTCCGGAGTGGGTGTGCGTCTCTCGCCGCATTTCACTGTCGACGGGCCGGGCGCATCGGACCCCCATCTGCAATTTTCCTACATCGCCTGGGCATTGGCGAAACGGGACATCGCCTATCTGCATCTGATCGAACCCGATGCGACCCCGGCGGATCGCAAATTGGGCGCACCTATCCGCCATGCTTTTACCGGCCCGCTGATCCTTGCCGGTGGCTTTGACCGCGACAGCGCAAGTCGGGCGATCGAGGAAGGTCGCGCCGACTTTGTGGCTTTTGGCAGGCTCTATATCGCCAACCCGGACCTCGTCGCCCGCTTCCAGATAGCGGATAGTCCGCTGAACCCGCCCGACGAGGCGAGATTCTATGTCGGCGGCGATGAGGGCTATATCGACTATCCGACCGTAGAAGCGGCTTCCCTGGCGGCGGAGTGAATTTCCATGCGTTCGTCTTCATCCCTTCGCCTCGGCGGGTTGCTGGTCGGCCTGTCGTTCGCGGCGGGGCTTTTCGCTTCACCCGCTGAGGCGAGGCCCGTTTTGCTCATATCCGTCGACGGCCTTCGTCCGGGCGACGTGCTGGAGGCGGACGCGCGCGGCATCGCGCTTCCCAACCTTGGCCAATTGGTGGCGGAGGGCGCGCATGCGCGCGGGGTTGTCGGGGTGCTGCCGACCTTCACCCTGCCAAGCCATGTGACGCTGCTGACGGGGGTCAGTCCGGCGAAGCATGGCGTGCTGAACAATCTCACCTTCAAGCCCAGCGATGCCGGTGGCGCGCCGGGCTATGGTCTGGCATCGGTCGTCAAGGTGCCGACCCTTTGGGATGCCGCTCATGCGCGGGGGATCGGGACCGCCAGTGTGAATTGGCCGGTGAGTTTGGGGGCGAGCGCGATCGATGCCAATGTCTCAAACTATTTCGTGCAACCCGGCTCGACGCAGGATGACGACCGCACCAATCGGCTTCTGAGCACGCCCGGTCTGGTTGACGCGCTGGAACGTTCGATCGGTCCCCTGTCCCTCACGCCGCGCCATGACGCGGCAGGGGAGGAGCAGGATCTGCACATTGCCGAGCAGATCATCAAGACGCGCCGACCCGGATTGACGACCGTGCATTTCAGCGCGGTGGATGAGGCAGAACACAGGTTCGGGCCGGGCTCGGCCGAAGCCAGGGCGGCACTGGCGACGATCGATGGCTATATCGGCCGTCTGGTGGCGACCGCGCGCGCCACAGAGCCGGATATCGTCGTCGCCATCGCGTCCGATCATGGTTTTACGGCGGTGAGGACGGAGATCAATCTGCCGCGCGCGTTCGTGGATGCGGGGCTCGCCAAAGTCGACGGCAAGGGGCAACTCGCCTCCTGGGACGCCATTCCCTGGGCGGCGGGCGGGTCGGCGGCGATCATCCTCGCAAGGCCGGACGATCCGGCGCTCAAGGCTCGCGTCGCGGCCTTGCTCGATACATTGAAGGCCGATCCCGCCAATGGGATCGAGGAGGTCTATGGTCCGGAGGAGCTGGCGCGCCGGGGCGGCTTTCCAGGTGCGAGCTTCGGTATTTCCTATCGTCTCGACACCACCGGACCGGCTGCGCGCCCGCTGAGCCAGCCACTGGTTTCACCCGCCGTGCAGAAGGGGACGCACGGCCATGCCGCCAGCCACCCGGAACTCTATTCGACCTTCATCATTGCCGGACCCGGCATCGCGCGCGGCCGCGATCTGGGCGTCGTCGACATTCGCGCTATCGCGCCGACACTGGCTCATGTGCTGGGCGTTTCGCTGCCCGATGCGGAAGTACGGGCGCTTTCTATCCAGAAGGAGCATTGATCCATGCCTGTTCAGTTCATCGGGTCATTGGGATCGGGTGGCGGGTCCGAAAGCCGTCCTGCCAGCGGTCCGGTCATCGACAAGGTCTATCTGGGCGCCATCGCCCGGGCGCACGAAGCGGCAGGCTTCGACCGGGCGCTGATCGGCTATTCCAGCGCTTCGCCCGACGGTTTCCAGATTGCGGCCTATGCGCTCCAGCAGACGCAGCGGCTCAACATCCTGCTCGCGCATCGACCGGGTTTCGTCGCGCCGACACTGGCGGCGCGCCAGTTGGCGACGCTCGATCAATTTGCCGACGGGCGGCTCGCGGTCCATATCATCACCGGCGGTTCGGATGCCGACCAGCAGCGCGACGGCGATTTCCTGACCAAGACCGAGCGCTATGCCCGCACCGACGATTATCTGGATCTGGTCAGGAAGACATGGACGGCACCGGCGCCCTTTGATCATGACGGTCCCTATTATCAGGTGCGCGACAGTTTCTCCGCCGTGAAGCCGGTGCAGCAACCGCATATTCCGATCTATTTCGGCGGATCGTCGGACGAGGCCATCGATGTCGCCGGCAAGCAGGCCGACGTCTTCGCCCTCTGGGGAGAAACGCTGGAACAGACCGCCGAAACCATCGCGAAAGTTCGTGCCTCGGCCGCTCGACATGGGCGGGAGGATGCAATCCAGTTCAGTCTTTCGCTTCGCCCCGTGCTCGGCCGGACGGAAGAAGAGGCCTGGGCGCGGGCGGCGCGGATATTGGATGCGGCGACGGCGCTCCGGAACAAGGGTGCGAACCCCGTTCAGCGCATCTTGCGCCATCGGGACGGGGCGGCCACCAGCGTCGGGTCGCAGCGGCTGCTGGACGCGGCGGCGGGTGGCGCCGTGCGCGACAAGCGGCTCTGGACTGAAATCGCGGGGCTCGGCAGCGCCAGCGGCAACTCCACCGGCCTTGTCGGCACGGCGGAGCAGGTCGCGGAAAGCCTGCTCGACTATTATGACCTTGGCATCACGACTTTCCTGATCCGGGGCTTCGATCCGTTCGAGGATGTGCTCGATTATGGGCGCAACCTCATCCCTCTGGTGCGCGCGGCCGTGGCGCAGCGCGACGGCGCGCGCATCGCCGCCGAATGATCGCGAAAGGCTTATCTCCCATGACCGGCAAACCCAAGCGCCAGCTTCACCTTGGCGCCATTCTTTCTGGCGTCGGCACGACGCAAAATGGCTGGTTGCATCCCGACCTGCCGGGCGACGCCAGCGTCGACATCAAATGGTATATCGCCAATGCCAAGCGGGCGGAGGAGGCCAAGTTCGATCTCGTCTTCATCGTCGACTCCCCTTATATCACGCCCGACACGGCGCCGCATTTCCTGAACCGGCTGGAGCCGCTCACATTGCTCTCCGCCGTGGCGAGCCACACCTCGCATATCGGGGTCGTGGGCACGCTGACCACCAGCTATTGGGAACCCTATAATGTCGCGCGGCAATTCGCTTCGCTCGACCTGATCAGCGACGGCCGGGCGGGCTGGAATGTCGTGACTACCGGCCTTGAGGGCGCTGCGGGCAATTATGGTCGGGAGGAACATCTCGACCATGCAGAACGCTACGCCCGCGCCAGCGAGTTCGTCTCGGTCGTGCAGGGGCTGTGGGACAGTTATGAGGATGACGCTTTCCCGCGCGACAAGGCTGCGGGCCAATTCCTCGACAAATCCAAGCAGCACAGGCTCGACCATGTCGGGGCGTTCTTCTCCGTGACCGGACCGCTCAACATTCAGCGCTCGCCGCAAGGCCAGCCCGTGATTTTCCAGGCGGGCGATTCCGATCGCGGTCGCCAGCTGGGAGCGGAAATCTCCGAGGGCGTCTATACCAATGGCGAGGATTTCGAAGATGCGAAGGCCTATTATGACGATCTGAAGGGCAGGGCGGTCGCGCTGGGCCGCAACCCCGACCATATCGTCGTTCTGCCCGCCTTGATCCCGATCATTGCCGATACCGATGAGGAAGCCCGCGCGATCGAGGATGAGCGGGCGGGCAAGCTCGATTTCGCCAAGGCGCTTGTCCAGCTTGGGCGGCCGTTCAACTATCATGATTTCTCGCAATATGATCCGGACGCGCCCTTTCCCGATGTCAGCTTCCTGTCGCTCAACAGCTATAAGGGGCATGCGGAGCGCATCGTGCGCGTGGCTAGGGCGGAAAATCTGACCCTGCGCGAAACCGTGTGGCGCTTTGCCGCGCGGCGCAATCCCTTCGTGGGCACGGCGAAAAGCGTGGCGGACGAGATTGAACGCTGGTTTATCGGCGGCGCGACCGACGGATTCAACTTTCGCGTCACCAACCCTGCTGACTTCGGCCTGTTCCTCGACCGGGTGGTGCCGCTGCTACAAGAACGCGGCCTGTTCCGCACCGAATATGCGCATCAGACCTTGCGCGGCCATCTGGGGTTGCCGGTTCCGGCCAACCGTCACGTCGCGATCGCGGCCGAATAGAAATCGGGCGGAGGAAGCGAATATTCGTTTCCTCCGCCTCCGTTTTGGGGGGCATTGGTCCGGTTCAGCAATCCGGTCGGTATCGGCTGGGTCGATTGATGCGCCACGGATATTCGCCCGGTCACCGCAGGGCCTGGCTCATGGGATCGGCCTTATGCTGGGAGAAGGCGCCTCCACCAAACTGGCGGGCGGGACGTCTGTCCGCAGCCAGACGTTGCCGCCGATGCGCGATCCGGCGCCGACCGTCACGCGGCCGATAATGCTGGCATTGGCGTGAATGACCACATCGTCGCCAATGATGGGATGGCGCAGAACATCATGGCGGCCTTCGACCTGGGGATCTCCGCCCAGGGTGACGCCTTGATACAGCCTGACTCTGTCCCCGATGATCGCCGTCTCGCCGATCACGACGCCGGTCCCATGATCGATGAAGAAGCTGCGGCCGATCGTGGCGCCGGGATGGATGTCGATGCCGGTCCGCTCATGCGCGATTTCCGCGATCACCCGCGCGACCAGCGGCGCACCCAACTTGTAGAGACGGTGCGCGATCCGATGATGGATGACGGCGGTCAGCGAAGGATAGGCCAGCAGCACCTCATCGACGCTGCGCGCGGCAGGGTCCGCAGCATAGCCCGCCTCCACATCGGTATCCAGCAAACGGCGGATCGCCGGAAGCCGGGCGGCGAACAGGCCGATCGCCCGGTCGACATCCTTCGCGATCGCCTGCTGATCGCTGTCCAGTTCATGATAGCCGCGTTCGAGCCGGATTTGCGCGGCCAATTGGGACAAGGTGGATTCCAGCGATGCGGCCACATAATTATTTTCATTCTGCGCGGTGAGTTCGGGCGGACCGAAGCGCAAGGGAAAGAGCGCGATCGCCAGTTCACGCGATATGCGTTGCAGCGATTGGCGCGACGGAAAATAAACGCCCTGTTCCGCGTGACGCGCATGCCCGGCGCGCCAATCAAGCCTCGCCTGATGCAGTCCTTCGACCACGAGGTCGATCTGTCGGGGGAAATCAATGCCCTCGCCGGGCAATTCATGATCGGATGCAAGTGTCATTTTCGTTTCCGTTATGCGATCGAAGGATGAGGTGGAACGTCGTGGCCTGCCCGGCGCACAGGCGGTCGCTCGCCCCCATCATTCAAGTGGCTCGCTTGCGTATATCTACCAATGAAGTAGTAAATTGGAGAGGATTTATCCTTTTGCCGGCAAAGTTCTGATTTCAACATCTGGGTTCGTGGTCGATGCTGGGCTTGGTCGTGGCACTGGAAAGGCGGAAGAGTGATACATGCAATCCTGAAAATGGGTGATCCCCGCCTGCTGCGCGTGGCGAAACCGGTCGAGGATATTCATGATCCCGCGCTGAAAGATATTATTGCCGACATGTATGACACCATGCTCGCGTCCAAGGGCGTGGGCCTGGCGGCGCCGCAAATCGGTGTCGATCTGCGCCTGATGATCTTCGGGTTCGACCGCAATCCGCGCTATCCTGATGCGTTGCCGGTGCCGGTGACGACGCTGATCAATCCCTGGATCGACGTGCTGACGCACGACACGCAAGAGGATTGGGAAGGCTGTTTGTCGGTTCCGGGCATGCGTGGATGGGTGCCACGCGCTACCCACATCCGCTATGGTGGAACGTTGGAGGACGGCGGTACGGTCGAGCGGGAGGTGAGCGGATTTCATGCACGGGTTTTCCAGCATGAATTTGATCATCTGAACGGCATTCTCTATCCGCAGCGGGTCCGGGATATGACCAAATTCGGCTTTATCGAGGCGCTGTTTCCCGAAAGCGATCTGGCGGGGCAGGAGGCGGAATGAGGGCGGCTATGGCCGCCCCCTCCTCCTTAGTAATGGATGGTTCCGGCTGTCCCGCCACCGGCCGCGATCGCGTCGCCATTGATCGCTGCGCTGCGCGGTGATGCGAGGAAGGCGACGATGTCCGCGATCTCTTCCGCCTCGACAATGCGTCCGATCAGCGATCGGCCGTAAAGCTGCTTCTCGGCTTCTTCCGTGCCGACGCCGGCCTGTTCGGCGCGGGCGGCGATCAGGCCGGCGGTGCGTTCCGTGCGGGTGGCGCCGGGATGGACGACCGTGACATTGACGCCCTTGCGCCCCAGTTCGTCCGCCAGATTCTTGGTCAGGGCCGCCACGGCGACATTACGGATGGACCCTACGATCGATCCGCTCTGGCGCGCGGCAAGTCCGCTGATGTTGATGATCCGGCCCCAGCCATGGGCGACAAGATGCGGCGCGGCGGCGCGCGCCGTACGCAGATAGCCGACCAGCTTGGTGTTGATTTCGTCCAGCGCATAATCGGACCCGACACCGGCAATGCCCGGCACTTGCGGCGGCGCACCCGGTCTGGCGGCGGCGTTGATCAAAATGTCGATGCCGCCCAGCAGATCGACCGTGCGCGTGATGAGGGCATCGACGGAGGCATCATCGCGCGTGTCCACCGCAACGCCATGGACGATGCCGCCGGTTTCCTGAGTCAAAGCGGCTGCGGCTTGCGCCAGTGCATCGGCATCCCGCGCTGCGATCACGACCTGTGCGCCTTCGCTGAGCAAAGTTCGGGCGATAGCGCGGCCTATGCCACGGCTTCCGCCGGTCACGATGGCGCGCTTTCCCGAGAGTCCAAGGTCCATGGATCAGTCCTTCATGTCAGAGGGGAGGGGACGCGGATGGCCGCGCCATCCTGATCGTCAAGCTTGAGAAAACCGAGCGCGGCAAGGCCTCCCATGGCACCGATGGCCATGAAGGCCAGCCGGATTTCGCTTTCGCCCGGATGGGCGCTGGCGGACAGCAGCATGGCTCCCTGAACCAGCAGGATTGCCAGGCTGGCGCCGATGCTCTGCGCCATTTCCTGCGCCACGCTGGCAAAGGCGCTGGCTCGTGCCATGGCATTGTCGGGCAGATCGGCAAAGGCCAGCGTTCCAAGGCCGGTATATTGCAGCGAGCGGAAATAGCCGCCCGTAAAGAGCGCCGCGACAATGACGATATGCGAAGTGCCGCTGTCGAACAGACCATATAGCGCTGCAAATGCCGCGGTGAGGATGGCGTTGGCGCTCATCGTGGTGCGAAAGCCGAAACGGTTGATGATGGTGCCGGCGCTCGCCTTCATGAACAGCGCGCCGGCCGCTCCGCTGAAGACGATCAGGCCGGTGGCGAGCGGCCCCAGACCAAAGGCCAGTTGCAACAGCAAGGTGGTCAGGATCGGCACGCCTGCCATCGCCACGCGCCACAGTGTCCCATAATGAATGACGACGCGGAAGCTGCGGGTGGCGAGCAGGTTGAGGTCGAGTATAGGGCGCGCTGTTCGTCGGTCATGCCATCGGTAAAGCAGGAGGGCCGCCAATCCCCCGCCGGTCAGCAGAGCGAGGGTTGCGCTCCGCATATTCTGGCCCGCTCCGGTCAGGGCCATGGTCAACAGCGAAAGCCCGGCGCCCAGCAGCAGGAAGCCGCGCAGGTCGAAGGGTCCCGGATGACGCTCTCTCGACTGGGGAATGGCGCGCAGGGTGGCGATGATACCGATCAACCCCAGCGGGATGTTGATGAAGAAGATCCAGTGCCAGGACATGCTCTCAACGATCAGCCCGCCCAAGGGCGCGCCCAGAACCGGGCCGATCAGTGCCGGGACGGTGAAGAGCGAGATCGCCCGGACATAGTCCGACCGGGGCACGGATCGCAGCAGAACCAGCCGCCCGACCGGTGTCATCAGCGCCCCGCCAAACCCTTGGAATATGCGCGCGGCTACCAGTTCGGGGAGAGACCGGGACAGACCGCACAGCAGCGAGGCGATGACGAAAATGCCGATGGCGTGGCAGAAGGTCGCTCGCGCGCCAAAGCGTTCGGCGATCCACGCGCTGGCGGGGATGAAGACGGCAATGCTCAGCAGATAGGCGCTGACCGCAAGGTTCATGGCGAATATGCTGGTGCCAAGTCCCTGCGCCATGGCAGGCAGGGCCACCATGATGGCGGTTCCGTCAATCCCCTGCAGCAACAGGGCCGATCCGATGATCAACGGGACCGCCGACGATAGCCGCTGGGCTGTCGGCAGTTCGCGGTCGGCCCGGCTGGTAAGCATGTCCATGAACTGAAATTCCCGAAGAGCTGCGGGCTCAACGCCATAATAAAGTTGCGCTGACAAGATATGCGCCGTTGATATTTCGAATATTCATATGAGGTTTTGATGTCGTCATCGACGAACATTTCAGCTTCATCGCGAAGACTGATAAAGGGTCGAGAATTTATCATGAGATTTGTCGCCATGGACCGCTTAGCCATGTCCCCTGGCTCCAATGGGAGCATAGGGCGAGGCCGTCGCAACCCACGATCGGCGCCGAGATTTTTAAGGGGTAGACGATGAGTGGCGCTTCGACTCCGGCTAGTGGAAAAGGAATAAGGTCCCGTCCATCCCGCCGCTGGTCGCTGCTGATCATCGGAGCCTTGGCCCTGCTCGTCATCGTCGCCCTGTCGAGCTGGCGTTTGGCGGGGCGGGGGGCGGTCGATAGTGGACCACCTACGTTGATCGTCGGTGATCAGCGTGGCGGGGTTCAGGCGTTGCTGACCGCTGCCGGGGAATTGGATGATGTTCCCTATCGCATCAAATGGGCGTTGTTCCCCGCTGCGTCGCCGCTGCTGGAGGCGCTTGATGCCGGTGCCCTCGATATCGGCGGGATCGGGGCGGCACCCTTTGCCTTTGCCTATGCCAGCGGCGCCAAGATACGGGCGGTCACCGCCTATCGGCCGACGGGCGAGCGGGCGGGCAAGGCTTCGGCCATCGTCGTGCGCAAGGGATCGCCGATCCGCACCTTGGCCGATCTGAAGGGCAAGCGCGTCGCCACCATCAGGGGATCGGCCGGTCAGGATCTGGTGTTGCGGTTGCTGGAGCGCGCAAAGATCGATCCCAAGACCATAAGCTGGACCTATTTATCAAACGGGGAAGCGAAAGCCGCGCTCGCGACCGGTTCCATCGACGCCTGGTCCACATGGGGCAGCTATGTCGGCATCGCCGTTTTGGAAGATGGCGATCGGGTGCTGGCTGATGGCAGCGCCTTGCCGACCGGCGTGGGATTTTACGCGGCGAATGAAGGAACGATCACCAGAAAGCGCGCCATATTGGAGGACTATATCGCGCGGGTGGCCCGGGCGCGCGCCTGGGGCCTTCGCCATCCCGACGCCTATGCCCAGGTGCTGGCGAAGGAAACCGGCATACCTGTTCCGGTGGCCCGTTTCTCGATTGATGCTTCGCTTGGCAATGCAGTGCCGATCGATGCAGCCTTGATCCGTGAGCAAGGCCGGATTTTCGAGCGCTATCATGCGGCGGGCATCATCCCCGATACGCCCAAGGCAGACAGGGGATATGACGGATCCTTCAACGAGGCTATCCGTCAGGTTGCACAAGGTCGATCGGGTTGATCTTGGCGCTTTACAGTCCATTTTCTTGCCCTGCCATCAACAGATGGTAGGGATTTTTGTTAAATCGATGAGATTTATTTTATTATAAAAAATAATATTCATGTTTGAGAAATATTGATAAAAATTCATCTATATTGCCTGATCATTTTACTATTTTTGCACGGATGTTTTTGTGAATTAGCCAGTCCCCGAACAGGGGAACGCCATGACATTCAAATATGCAAATCATTCGACCGTCCGCCGTCCGCTTCTCAACGGCGGTGTCACGCTTTTCGCGCTGGGCATGATGATCTACAGCGCTCAGGCCAGCGAACCGGCGGACACGGCGCCGGTCGATGTCGATACGGCCGCCGAGATATTCGTCACCGCCTCGCGCCGAGAGGAAAGCATCCAGAAAACGCCGATCGCCGTCACCGCCATCGGGGCGGAGGGTATCCAGCAGCAGGGCATTTCGACGTTCCGCGATCTTTCGGGACGCGTGCCGGGCCTGCTCGCCCCCAAGCGTTCCACCGCCTATACGACTCAGACCTATTCGATCCGTGGCATCGGCGAGATCGACACCTATCCCGAACCGTCGGTTGCGGTCTATGTCGACGATGTCTACCTGGCGCGGACCGTGGGGTCGCTCTACGACACGCCCGATCTGGAGCGGGTCGAGGTGCTGCGCGGCCCGCAAGGCACGCTTTACGGGCGCAATTCCAGCGCGGGGGCCATCCGCTTCATAACCAAGGACCCGACCGCCGATCGCCAGCTCTATGTCAGCGCGACCTATGGCAGTTTCAACAATGTCGACCTGAAGGCACGGGTGAACGGCGCGATCCTGCCCGATGACAAGCTGAACGGCGCCTTTTCCATCATTCGCCACACCCGCGATGGGTGGCAATATAGCGTACCGTTGAACCGCGACGTCAATGATCTGGACCTGACCATCCTGCGCGGCAAGCTGAAGTCGCAACTGTCCGATCGCCTGACCGTGACGCTGAGCGGCGATGCGATGTTCGACCGGTCGAGCCAGAGCTATTACACGCCCGTCAACCAGCCGGATGGCCAGACCGGCACTGGGGCGAAGACCGATCCCAACCTTACCTGGTCCGACACGCTGCCCTATAATTACACCAACGCCTATGGTGGATCGTTGACGCTGCAGTATGAGATTGACGATTATCTGGTCGCCAAGTCGGTGACCGCCTATCGCGGGATCGACGGCCCCATCTATTATGACAATGATGGTGTCACCGCGATAAAGGGTGACAGCTATGCCGGTTTCCGCCAATGGCAGAAGACGCAGGAATTCAATCTGAACGGCGAATATGACCGGTTCAACTTCGTCCTTGGCCTCTATTATTTCCAGGAATATTTCCACAATCATCGCCTGAGTCAGTCGGCGGGCAGCACGGTCGATAATGTCGGAACCGTGACGCACACGAATAACTGGCTGCGTACGACCAGCTATTCGGCCTATGGTCAGCTGAATTACAAGGCGAGCGATGCGCTGACGCTGACGATTGGCGGGCGCTGGACCACCGACCGGCGCAAGTTCCGCAATATCGGTCAGCAGGGGACGCGATGGGCGCTGCACGATCCGCAGGATTGGGGCTATGATCCCGACGCCTTCTTCCGGCTCTACCCGACCGGAACTTCGACCAGCAGCACCTTCACCAGTTTCGATGTGACGGCAAAGCCCAAGAGTTTTTCCAGCTTCACGCCGAAATTCGGCCTGCAATATGAATGGTCGCCCAAGGTCTTCCAATATCTGTCCTGGTCGCAGGGTTTCAAATCCGGCGGCTATGACCTGCGCACCAATACGGCCATAGGCAGCCAGACGCCCTATAAGCCGCAGCTTCTGACCACCTATGAAACGGGCCTGAAGTCCCGGCTGTTCGGGGATCTCCTGACGGCGAACCTTGCGGTCTTCTATAATGACATCAAGGATTTTCAGGTCCGCGCGACCAGCGCCGCGTCGCAGGGGGTGGTGACCAACCAGCTGATCAACGCAGGCAAGGCCGCGAGTTGGGGCGGAGAACTGGAATTGAGCGCCGCGCCCGCCGATGGGCTGACGCTCAGCGGCAGCATCTCCTATCTCAAGACCCGCTACCGGACCTTCACAGCAAGCCTGCCCGCCAACGTCGCAGGGCGGACGACGCTGGTCGGGCTGGATTTCCCGCTGTCGCCCAAATGGCAGATTGCAGGGTCCGCCAATTATCGCCTGCCGCTCGCGATCGACGGCGCATGGCGGATCGGGGTGGACGCCCAATATGAATCGCGCCGCTATGCCGACATCTACAACACGGCGCAGACGGCGGTGCGCGCCCAGACCTTCGTCAATGGCACCATTAATTACACGACGCAGGAAGAAAGTCTGACGACGGGGATCAAGGTCAGCAATATCTTCGATCTTCGGCGCGGGCAGGCTGGTGGCTATGCGCCAACCAACGCCGGCGTCTATCCCAACTATTATCGGGCCTATAACGAGCCACGCACCATCAACATCTTCATCAATAAAAACTTCTGAACGCATGAGGGAAATCAAAGCGTCGCGGGGCTGCGGCGGGTGTATTTCTCTCCGGCGACCTATGCCGAGCAGGATGACAGGATGATCACCACAGCTTTATTGCATTTCACCCAATGGCTGGGCGGCACGGCTCTTTCAGCAGCCGTGGCGGGGCATTTCTGGGTCGTTCCCGCGCTCCAGACCGTTCATATATTGAGCGTCGCCGTGGTGCTGGTCGGCGTTCTGCTGATCAATCTGCGGGTGGTCGGTTTGGTCGAGCGCGGGCAGACGGTGGATGCGGTGCTGGACCGTTTCCTCGCGCCGACCGCTATTGCCGTCCTGATACTGGCGGTAACGGGCTTGCTGCTGATCGCCGGGGAGCCCACCCGCGCGCTGTTCCGCACGGTCTTCTGGATCAAGTTGGCGCTGATCCTTGCGGCGGGGCTGCTGACATGGTCGCACCGCCCTGCTCTGACGCGGGCGGGCGGGGATGGCGCGGCCATATCCCTGGGGCGCAAGGGCATTGCGCTTGCAGCCTTGCTGCTGTGGCTGGCCGTCATCGTGGCCGGTCGCTGGATCGCCTATGTCGATGCCTGGCCCGGTGCGCCTGCCTGACATTCCCTTCGCACTTATCGGATAAACGCCCATGACCTTTCAGGATTTCGCGATCTGGCTTTCGGAAAGCCGGCTCTCCATCGCGCTCACGGATTCCCAACTCGCCTTTCCCGCTCTGGAATCGCTGCACGTCATCGCCCTGACGCTGGTCGTCGGGTCGATTGCCGTGGTCGATCTTCGCCTGTTGGGCCTCGCGTCGCGGAAGCGCGATGCGTCGGAACTGATCGGGTCGATCCTGCCGATCACCTGGACCGCCTTCGGCTTCGCGGCGCTGACCGGACTGTTACTTTTTGCCGCCAATCCGATCAGCTACAGCGCGAACTTCTATTTTCTCGGCAAGCTGGGCCTGTTGGCGGTGGCAGGGCTGAACATGGTCCTGTTCCATGTCTTCGCGCACCGCCATCTGGCGACGCAGGGCGCACTGGCGCCGCGATTGTCGGGCGCGGCTTCGCTGACCCTATGGATTACGGTGGTGACCTTCGGCCGATGGATCGGCTTCACGCTGTAAAGATAAGGCGCCCGTCACTGGGCGCCTTTTTTCTCGATATCGATCAACTGGGCCTGCAACACCTGGCCGGTCGCAACCAGCGTGACCTTGCGAAAGCCGCCGCCATGCTGCCCGTCGCGCAGCGGGTTGATCTCGACCAGCACCTTGTCGCCAGCCTTGAGCGACTTGCGGCTCCAGCCCAGCCGGGTGAGGTTGCCGGGGCTGGTCAGCTCCACGGCCCAGACTTCCGGCGCACCGGTTGTCTCCGCCAGCACGAACAGCGAGACATGGGGATTGACCCAGCGGAACTCCTTCACCGTGCCCTTCAGCGTGCGCGCCTTGGAGGGATCGAACATGGCAAAGCTGTGATGGGCGTCGGCGGGGGCGGTCGGCCCCGCCAACGCGCCCGCAAAAGCGAGGGTGGGCAAGGTCGCGGCGAAGAGTTTGTTCATGCGGTCATCTCTCATTTTTCAGGCGATGGCAGGATATTCCCGTCCTGCTGATAGGCAGGTTCGAATATGGCATTGCCCCATGGGTCGGTGGCATCGTGAAAGTCGCCCTGACGGCACACGCCTTCCACGATCTCATGACTGCGCTGGCGCTTGCGATGATAGAGGCGCGTCGTTTTCCAGACGCGCGTCAGGATGTTGGGCGCCTCGACCTCCAGATCAAAGGCCAGCGTATCGGGATCGATCAGATGGATGCGTTCCCGCACCCGCATGTCGCCATTATTGGGAATTCCCACGGCTTCGCTGATCGCCAGATAGACTTGCGGCAGGATGCCCTTGGTGTCGACGACCAGTGTCTGGCCTTCCCAATGGCCCACGGAATAGCCGTGGAAACTGGGATCGGGATCGTCAGGCATAGCCCGGCCATCGGTATGGATGCGCCGCAGCCGGTTGCCGTCGGACTCGCCCAATATCGTTACCCGCCCCGGGCTATACAGGATTTCCAGCGCATTATGGGTGATCAGGATGAAGGTCGGCGTGCCATGCGGCAGGCAATCGATCAGCAGTCCTTTGGGTCGGCCCGCCTGCTCCTCCGCGGTCCAGTGATCGACCTGAAGCTGAACCTCGGGCTTCCAGGGCACCGGATTGGTTCTGATCTGCGCATTCTGGTCGGCGATGTTCGGCGACCAACTGCCGCTCCAGTCGGGCAGCGCCGTGATCGCCCGCCAGTCGGCGGCGGTGGGCGCCGGATCGATCGGATCGTCGGCCGGTCGCGCCAGAGTGGGCGATGCAGCCATCAGCGCGAGAGCGGAGGATAGTCCGCGCAGCGTCCCCCTCATTTCGGTGGCTGGGCGCCGGGTATGGCACCGACGGTCAGTGTCTGTCCGGTCGCGACGATCGTGACTTTCTTGAACTGCCCCGCGCGGCGGCCGTCGCGGATCGGGTTGATCTCCACGATCACCTTGTCGCCCGGCTTGAGCGACGTGCGCGACCATCCCATCTTGCTGAGATTGCCGGGACTGGTCGGCAGCTCCAGCGACCAGAGGCCCGCTTCATATTGTCCGACCTTGCCCGCCTGCACCCATAGGATCGCATGGGGCGCGGTCCATTGCAGCGTCTTGACCGTTCCCTCGAAACGCATCGGCTTGGATGGATCGAACATCGCGAAACTGTGATGGGCGGAAAGCTGCACGGCCGGTCCAGCGAGTAACAGGGCGGCAGCGATCAGGCGGGGTGAAAATCTGGGCATGGCATTCCGTTGCGGTTTGAGGATCATGGAGAGGGCGTTCCCGCCTGATCTGGGGGCAGGGGCGCGCCGCCCGCATCCTTGGGAATGGAGGTGAAGACGGCATTGCCGCGCGCATCGACATCATCGAAATAATCGCCCTGCCGGCAGGAGGATTCCACCAGATCATATTGGCGTTCGCGATGGCGGGTGAAGGTGCGGCTGACACGCCACGGTCCGGTCAGAACCTTGGGCGCGTGGACGATAAGGTCGATGCGCAAGCTGTCCGGTCCGGTCAGGCTGATGCGTTCCTCGACATGCATGTCGCCATTATTGGGAAGGCCCACGCCCTGTCCCATGGGAATGAACACCTGCGGCAGGAAGCCGATCGTATCGACCACCAGCGCGTCCTTTTCCCAATGGCCGATGGAATGACCGCTGAAGGTCGGATCGGGATCGGCCGGATGCGCTCGCCCGTCGGTCCAGATGCGCCGTAGCCGGTTGCCGTCAAATTCCCCCAGGATCGTGACCCGTCCGGGGGTAACCAGAAATTCGACTGAATTGAGGGTCTGGCTGACGGAACTGGGTAGCCCTTCGGGCAGGCAGTTGACGTAGATATTCTTGGGATTGCCCTCATCCTCCTGCCGCTGAAGCGCGGCGATCTGAGTGGCCTGGTCGGGCTTCCATGGCGGCGCGGTCTTACTGCCCGGCGGAAAACGATCGAGCGGGCCGGGCGACCAGACGCCCGACAGATCGGGCAAGCTGGCGATCGCCGCCCAGTCCTGCGCGGTGGGCGCCCTGTTGACCGGTTCCGCCGCGACGGCAGGAACCGGACTGAGCGCCCAGCCTGCCAATAGCGGCAAGAGGATCGATATTTTCATGGATCAGCCGGCGACCTTTTCATCGATCCGGCTGAGCGCCTCCAATATGGCCGGCGCCTCGGTGCGGACCAGCCAGTCGGGGCTGATGTCGACAAAGCGCGCGACCCGGTCCTGATCGATGATCAGCACCGCCGGTTGCGGAAATTCGGCGGTCCCGGTGCCGGTCAGTTCACCGATCCAGCCGGGGCTTGGCTGGCCCTCCGGCACCAGGTCGCGGTCGAAGCTGATGCCGAAGCGGCGGGCAAGCCCATTGTTGCGATCGCTGGCCAGCGGGAAATGCAGGCCGTGACGCTCTCCGATATCTCCCAGCCCCTTTTCCGGGAGATGTGGCGAGATAGCGACCAGTGGAATCCCCGCCTTTTCGAGGGCGGGCCAGAGCTGCCGATCATAATAGGGCAAGGCAAGGTTGCAGGCCGGACAACCGGCGAAGCGGAAGAAGATCAGCACCGCCGGTCCGCGTGCGACAAGCTGATCGAGCGTCAGGGTGGAGCCATCCGCGCCGGAAAGTTCGAACGGTTCGACGACATCGCCCACGCGCACGACCCGGCTGGGATCGAATTCCGCCACCAGCCGTTCGCGCCGTTCGACATTCTTGGCAAGCTTTTCGGCTTCCCATGTGCGGACGCGCTCGGCATGAAGCGCCTCGAATTGAGCGGTCAGGCTTTCGGGTGCAACCTCGGTCATTGGCATATCCTCGGCAAGTTGGATGATGGGGATCAGGCGGCGCTTTTGGCTGCGCGGGCGTTTTCATTGCGATTGGGGGGCTGGGTCAGGCCCAGATGTCCGCGGAAGGTGTTGCCTTCATAGTCGGTGCGGAACAGACCGCGCTGTTGAAGGATCGGGATCACCCGGTCGACGAACAGCTCCAACTGCCCTGGCAGCGGTTCGAACACCACGAAGCCGTCGGCCGCGCCGCTCTCGAACCAGTCCTGCAAGCGGTCGGCCACGGTTTCGGGCGAGCCGACAAAAGCGCCGCGCGGCGTCGCCAGCCGCTCCGCGACCTGCCGCAGCGTCAGATTTTCGGCGCGCACTTCTCCAAGGATGCGCAGCGTGGCGCTCTGCTGGCTGTTGAGGCCGATATGTTCGACATCGGGGAAGGGCGCATCAAGATCATATTGGCGGAAATCATGATCGTTGAAGGTCCGCGACAGGAAGCCAAGACCGGTATCGATCGATTCCAGCGCCGCCAGCTCGCGATAGCGCGCTTCGGCATCCTCGTCCGTGTCGCCGATGATGGGGGCGATGCCCGGCGTGATGAACAGGTGATCGGGGTCGCGGCCGAAACCCTTGGCCCGCGCCTTGACGTCGGCATAATAGGCCTGACCCACCTCCTTTTCCTCGGCATGGGTGAAGATGACCTCCGCCCGCTTTGCCGCGAAATTGCGGCCATCGTCGGATGCGCCCGCCTGAAAGATGACGGGCTGCCCCTGCGGCGTGCGCTTGATGTTGAGCGGGCCGCGCACCTGGAAAAATTCGCCCTGATGATCCAGCCGGTGCAGGCGGTCGGGATCGACGAACTGTCCGCTGTGCTTGTCCGCGACATGGGCGCCGTCTTCCCAGCTGTCCCACAGGCCCTGTACCACGTCGAGATATTCGCCCGCGATGCGATAGCGGACCGCATGCGGGGGATGCTCGGTCTTGCTGAAATTAGCCGCGGTATCGCCCAGCCAGGAGGTGACGATGTTCCAGCCCGCGCGCCCGCCGCTCAAATGATCGAGCGAGGCGAACTGGCGGGCGACGTTGAACGGCTCGGAATAGCTGACCGTCAGCGTGGCGACCAGACCGATGCGCGAAGTCGTCGCCGCCAGGGCCGACAAGATGGTGATTGGCTCGAAGCGGTTCAGATAATGCGGGCTGGATTTCTCCGTGATCGACAGGCTGTCCGCGACGAACAGGAAGTCGAACTTGCCGCGCTCGGCGGTGGCGGCCTGTTTCTGGTAATGGGTCAGGCTGGTGCTGGCATTGACGTCGCGGTCGGGATGGCGCCAGTCGTTCCAGGTCCGGCCTACGCCGTGCAGGATGAAGCCGAGCTTGATGTGGCGGTGCTGGGGCATGGTCGTTTCTCGCTGAGGGGATGGTTGCGGTTAAATTAGGGCGCAGGGGTGAGCGCGACCAACGCGCATCGGTCGCGATCCTATGATTTGGACAAATAAGGGAGGAGCAGGGCGCTCAATAAGCGAAACGGACGTTGAACAGCACTGTCGCCGGATCGGGAAAATTTTTATAATAGACGCCGGTGGAGGGTGTATAGGTCGAACTGACGGGCTTGTTCGCGCCGAATATGTTTTTGGCTGAAACCCCGATCTGGAAGCGGTCGTCGGGCAATGTCCAGTTGACGGAGCCGTTGACGAACGTCTGCCCCGGCACGCGGTCCTGCGGGCGCGCCAGTGCGTTCTGATAGAAGCTGCTTTGATATTGCGCATTGGCGGAGAAGCGCAAATGACTGCCGCTCGCGCCTAGCGGCAGATCATAGGTGGCGCCGCTCGACAGCGAATATTTCGGCGCATTAACGAGCGGATTGCCGTCCGCATCGATGCCATTGCCGCCCGCGCCCTTATAATCGTCGTAGATTGCCTTCAGATAGCCGCCCGACGCCTGCACGGTGAAGCGGTCTGACAGGCGCAAATCATTTTCCAGTTCGATGCCCCAGCTATGCGCCTTGCCGGCATTGCCGCGGCGGCTGCCGACATAGGCGGGGTCGTAGAAGGATACCTGAAGGTCCTTGTAATCATTGTAGAAGATGGCGAGATTGCTGCGCAGGGCCTGACCGAACAGGGTGGCCTTGAGACCGCCCTCATAGGTCGTCACCTTTTCCGGGTTATAGGGCAGGGTCGCCAGGTCCAGCCGGGTGGCGCGATTGTCGAAGCCGCCCGATTTGAACCCGCGCGACCAGGTCAGATATTGCAGCAGATTGGGCGTCCATTGCGCCTGCACCGACAATTTGGGGGTGACGGCGTGCCATGTCTTTTCCGCTTCACCGGCAATCGACTGGGAGACGACATTGCGATTATCGTCGATGACCTTGTTGTCGAAGACGAAGCGCTTCTTTTCCACCGTGCCACGAATGCCCGCGGTCAGGCTGAAAATGCCCGTTGCTTTCCAGGTGCCTTCGCCAAAGATGGCATAAGCGTCAGTATAGGTGATGTTGTGGGCGCGCAGCTTGTTGACCGGCGCGGTGGCAGCGGTGCCGGTGCGGCTGAAACCGTCGCGCTCCACGAAGAAGCGCTCATGCAGATAGAAGAGGCCGCTGGTAAAGCTCAGATCACCATATTCGCCGTTCAGCTGGACCTCCTGACTGACGAATTTGTCGTTATAATGGATGAGGTTCTTCTGGATCAGTGCTGCCTGGCCGTCATTTTCATAATGGACCGGATCGAGGTTGAAGCCGCCCACCGCGGTGATCGACTTGATCGAAAGCGCTGGGGAGAGCGTGTAGATGAGCCGCAGCGAGCCGTTTTGCGCGTTGAGATGCTGGAGCGGCTCGACCTCCGAATAGGACAGTCGGTGGCTGAAGGTGCCGGGCTGGTTGACCGGCACATAGGAGCGGGAGTCGCTGCGGTCGCGGGTGACATTGACGGTCAGCAGCGCATCCAGCCCCGCTATGCCAGTGAAGCGCAGCTTGCCCCGCCACCCATCCAGATCGATCCGGTTCACGTCATGGCCCAATGTCGGGTCATAGGTCACGCCATCGCGCGAACGGTGGATGTAGGAAAGGCTGCCCGACAGCGCATTGCTGACGATGGGTCCGCTGACGAGCGCGCGCACCTGCACGTCGTTGAAGCTGCCATAGCCGGCTTCGGCCGTGACATGGGTGGTTTCGTCGGGGTCGCGGGTGATGATGCGCAGCGCTCCGGCGCTCGAATTGCGGCCGTAAAGCGTGCCTTGCGGCCCCCTCAGCAGTTCGACCCGCTCCAGATCGACAAATTCGCTCATCGATCCGATCTGGCGGGGCACATAAACATCGTCGACATAGACGGCCAGCACCGGTTCCTGAATCGGATCGCTTTCGCCCACGCCGCGCAGCGAGAAAGTCTGCGTCGTGTGGCTTATCGAGGTGCGGGCCACGAACAGATTGGGCACTTGGCCTGCCAGATCGCGGACGCTGGTGATGTTGCGCTCCTCCAGCCGATCGGGCGTGAAGGCGGAAATCGCGATGGCCGTCTTCTGCAAGTCGGTGGCGCGGCGTTCGGCCGTGACGATGATCTCGCCGCCTGCCGCATTATCTTCGGTCGAGGGGCTTTGGGCATGTGATGGACTGGCCAAGATCATCGGGAACAGAGCAACATTACAAAGTAGCAAGCGATTGAAAGACATTGTCTCCCCCTTCCGGAATATGGATGGGGAGGGTTTAGGAAGAGATATTTGCTTGCGACCAATGCGTATCGAGCCAGCATATATGGTATTTATAAAAGCATTGAGTAATACTTCATCGTCCGTCAGTTTGATCGACGATCATGCCGTTCCTGATAGCGGCGCGCGGCCGTCTCACCGCCCTCGCGCAATAACAGACCGAGCAGGTGGTAGTCGTCGAGATGGTGCTCGCCGTCCCGCTCCGGCTGGTCCCAGCCATGGTCCCTTCTAATGCGCCCCAGATGGCCGGATGCGCGGATCGATTCTGGATCAATCGGCTCAGGCGCGTGCGAATCCGGTGCAACATAGATGGCGTCGGACTCGCAATGCAGTTCGCACATATAACAGGTCTGGCACTGATCGATCCGGGCGATGATGGGCGTTTTCGTGCCCGCGTCCAGCACATGGGTCGGACAGGCGACGACGCACTGATTGCACCCGATGCACAGGTCAGCAAAAATATGGCCGATCATTCGGCGGCCTCCGCAAAAGTCCGGTCTTCATAACGTGTCCAGACCTTGTCCAGCCCGCCGGTGAGCAGCCGGACGCCCACGGCTGGATTAAGATCGGGTGCATCGACACGCACATGCAGGCCGCGGCTTTCCACGCGTGCTCGGGCGGCTGCCGTACACCAACGTGCTGTTGCCGTCAGCGCAACGGTTTCGCGAAGGGAGACAAGGGCTGCGTCCTTCGCATGGGCATGGTCGCGCAGCAGGGTCCAGTGATTGTCGAGCAGGTGAAGGCTGTCCGTCAACTGGTCCTCGCTGCGGAAAAGCGAATGCTGATAGCCGTTAAGATGGTGATCGACATCGCTCTCTATCCGCTTGCGATTGATGGTTTGCACGCAGGATGCGGGGCGGATGCCGACAATGCCGGCGCGGTGCACACTGTCTACCGATCTGCGGCGTAGCGCCAGTGCGCGGCGTGCAGCGGCCCTGCCCGAAATCTGGCCGGAAGTCAGCGCCCAGGCCGAATTGACCGCGCCACCGCCGCTGATTGCGCCGGTCACCAGTTCCCGCGTGGCTGCATCGCCCGCCGCATAAAGCCCTTCGACCGTGGTGCGGCAGTCGTCGCTAATGATGCGCAGGCCGCCGGTGCCTCTGATCGTGCCCTCACCGAATAATTTGATCGGCCATCTTTGCTTGAACGGATCGATGCCCTTGCGAACGAAAGGCGGCGGCGTGAAGGGTTGGATGCGATGAAGGATAGGCGGCAATCGGGGAGGCGCGTCGGTGAGATCCGCATAGACCGGCCCCTTCAGCAATGCGGCCCCCAGCACCTGATAATGGGCATGGCCGCGCGGCGGCACGTCCAGTTCCCGGCCGTCCTCGTCATAATAGCGCGCCGCGCCATAGGGGAGGGTGCGGGTCGATGCCCAGGCGGGCGACACCGTATATTGGATGGAAAATTCCATGCCCGACAGTTCGGCGCCGGCCTCTGCCGCGAGCAGATATCCATCGCCGCAATTGCCGTGGCTGCCGATCAGGCCGGATCGGAAAGCGCAGCCGCCGGTCGCCATGATAACGGCGCCCGCGCGCACTTCCCAATCGTGACTCGATAGGCGAGCATGGCCGCGAGCGCCGACCACTGTGCCCTCCTCATCCGTCAGCAATTCGATTGCCGGATGATGATCGAGGATGCGTGCGCCTGCCGCCAGCGTATAGGCCCGCAACGCCCGCATATATTCCGAACCCCTGACGCCCGCATGGAATGTTCCGCCCTTGCCGTCGGTGCCGAAGGAATAATAGCGGCCAAGCTCTGGCAGGGTGCGCCAGGTCATGTCGATGACCCGCTCCATCCACGCCGGATCGCCAAGGCCCAGGCTCTCCTCATATCGCTTGTCGATCGCCTGACGGCGCAGCGCCGGATCGGGCGGGACCCACCAATGATTGGGGCCGCCGGTCGCGGTCACGCCGCTGGTGCCGACATAGCCCTTGTCGACGAGGATTGTGGCGGCGCCCGCCTTTGCCGCTGCGATGGCGGCCCAGGCGGCCGCCATGCCGCCGCCGATGATGAGCACGTCGGCCTGTGCATTCCAGTCCTGGCTCACAGAGTGTCGATCCAGACGTTCCGCTGCGGATCGTTGTGCGCCATGGTCCTTCCTTTCTCCAGATAAGCGCAGGAGCATCCGCGCCCGGCATATATGGTTGAATAGGAAGCATGGCTTTTGACGTCCTATGAGATTGCGGGAGGGATTCATTGTTTTTGATCGGGGCGGTGGTCGATTGCGCGGTTCAGGGTTGAGCAAAGCGCGACAATGGGTGAGTGCTGCTCAACCATTTGCGAATACGCATAAGCCGCCCTGTGATCCGAATTGGAAGCGCGGCCCAACCTCTCCCTATGCCATCCGCGACACCAATGGATGGGGGAATGACATGCAGAATTATCGGAACAGGGCGATCGGCCGTTCCGCCCTATTGGCCTTGCTAGGTGGCGTGGCCGTTGTGGCACTGCCGGGCGCGGCCTTGGCGCAGGCTCCGGCCGCCGATGCGGTGGATGAAGGCGTCGGAAGCATCGTCGTCACCGCGCGCTATCGCAAGGAGGATGCGCAGAAAGTGCCGATCGCGATCAGCGCCATCGGCGGCGATGCGATTGCGAGCCAGGGTGCGTTCACCCTCAAGCAAAGCATCCAGCAATTGCCCAGCCTTAACATTCAGGGCTTCAGCGGGCGCAATCAGACGATCACGATCCGGGGTATCGGCACCAATTCGGGCGGCACGAATGATGGGCTGGAGCAGGGCGTGGGACTCTATGTCGATGGCGTCTATCGTCCGCGTACCGGGTCGGTCATCACTGACCTGATCGACGTGGAAAGCATCCAACTGCTGCGCGGCCCGCAGGGAACCCTTTTCGGGAAGAACACCGTCGCGGGCGCGATCGATATCAAAACCCGCGCGCCCAGCTTCGAGAATGAGGCGCGGGCGGAAGCGAGCTATGGCAATGTCGACTATTTCCGGGGCTATGTCAGCCTCAATGCCACGCTGAACGATGAAATCGCCTTCCGCGTCTCCTATCTGCGCACGTCGCGCGGTGGGCTGATCCACAACACAGTCTATAACCAGGATTGGGACAATCTCGACAATCATGCGGCGCGTCTCGATCTGCTCTACAAGCCGACCGACAATTTCCGCCTGCGCTTCATTGCGGACTATTCGATCCAGAAGGGTGATGTCGGCTTCCAGAGCATTGCCGCCGTGCTGCCGACGACGTTGAGCAACGGAACGCAGGTGCGCGGCTTCTATCGCCGTGCCGCCGATGTCGGCTATGTGCCGGGCAGCGTCAACGCCTTCGACCGGCAGGTCGATATCAACAACAGCCAATATGATGAGATGCCGAGCTATGGTTTTCAGGCGCAGGCCGATCTCGACCTGTCTGGTGTGACACTGACCTCGATCACAGCCTATCGCAATTGGAAATGGGTGCCCAATTATGACGGCGACCAGATCGGCGCCGAAATCTCGACGCTGGGCGTTGTCGACACCGATCAGCAGCAATTCAGCCAGGAATTCCGTATCGCTTCGACCGGCGAACGCACGGTCGACTATAGCGCGGGCCTTTATTATTTCTGGCAGGAGGCCGACGACAAGCAGCGCACCGTCTATGGCAAGGATGCCGTCGCCTGGCTGCGGACTGCGAACACGCCGACCGCGACGGTTTCGCCCTTGCCCTCGGCCATCCTTGATGGGCTTGAATCCTTTGCCCATGTCGTGCCCGCGACGCACAGCTATGCGGCGTATGGGCAGGCGACCTGGAACATCTCGCCGCGGTTCCGCCTGACGGGCGGGCTACGCTACACTTATGAGCATAAGACCGGTCTCTATGATGCCGAGGCGCGGGGCGACGTCGCGCCAATCAGCAGCCTGCCCGCGCAATATCAGGCGACGGCCGTCACCCTGCGCGCCGCCTATGCGCCCGCAGGCAGTTATGTTGCCAAGCGTAACACCGACAATCTGTCGGGGACGTTGATCGCCGCCTATGATCTGTCAGGCAATGCCCACGCCTATTACAGCTATTCGCGAGGCTATAAGTCGCCGGGCATCAACCTCGTTCGGCAGACGCTGGGCGTCGACATCTTCGTGAAGCCGGAGAAAGTGGATGCCTTCGAACTGGGCCTCAAAACCCGGTTGGCCGGGGGCGCGGTAGAGCTGAACGGCGCGCTCTTCTGGACCGAGGACAAGGACTATCAGGCCAATTATGCCAACACCTCCGTCAGCCCGGCCGCTTATTATATCGCCAATGTCGGCACCTTGCGGTCGCGCGGGGTGGAACTGGACGCGCGCATCGCGCCGATCGAGGGTCTGAACGCAACCTTCGCGGCGACCTATAATGATGCGAAATATCGCAAATATACCAATGCCGTGCCTGACTATCTGCACTCCTATTTGACGTCGGTCGACCTGTCGGGGCGTCAGGCTTCGGGCGCGCCGAAATGGTCGCTGGGCGGAACGGTGGAATATGTCCACAAGGCGGGGCATGACCGCGATGTCTATGTCGGCGCGGATGGCAGCTATCGGTCCAGCTATTATGCGACGGTCAACCTCGATCCCTTCTCGCGCGTGCCGGGCTATGCGCTGTTCGGCGCCCATGCGGGGCTGCGTCAGAGCGAGGGTAAATGGGACGTCTCCGTCTGGGTCCGCAATCTGTTCGACAAGGATTATTACAACACGATCAGCGTCAATTCGACCTATGGCGTGGCGCTTGCCGCGCTGGGTGAGCCGCGCCTCTACGGGTTGACGCTGCGCGGCAAGATCTGAGGCGGGTCGAAGACGGTCAGGCGCGGCGGTTCCCCACTGAACCGCCGTGCTTCGATAAGGCAGGTCTGCGCGACGCAGCCTTGCGACAGGCCCGATGCACCCCGGTCGAGCGTGAGCACATTGGGGTTGCCATGACGCTCCAGCTCTGGGCCGGGATCGAACCAGGCGCCGGTGGCGAGCCGCGCCACGCCCGGCATGATGGCATTGCTCAGCACCGCACCGGCCAGACAGCGGCCGCGATCGTTGAAAAGCTCGACCAGGTCGCCGTCGCCGATGCCCCGCGCGGCTGCATCCGCAGGGTTGAGATAGACCGGCTCGCGCCCCGCGACCTTGCCCGCCCGGCTATAGGGGCTGGCATCGAGCTGGCTGTGCAGCCGCCGTTCGGGCTGGTCGGACAGGAGATGGAGCGGGTAGCGCGCCGCCTTTTCATGGCCCAGCCATTCAAAGGGTTCCCGCCAGACCGCATGGCCGCGGCAATCCTCCAACCCGAACCCGGCGATGCGTTCCGAGAAGATCTCGATCCTGCCCGATGAGGTGGGGAGGGGATGGGCTACCGGATCGCGGCGGAACGCCTCATGCATGATATGGGGCGCATCATGGGTGGACAGGTCGATGATTCCCTCCTCCCAGAAATGATCGAAATCGGGCAGGTTGATGCCCGTCGCCGCGATCTTTGCTGCGCTTTCGGTATAGATGCGGCGCAGCCAGTCGATCGGAGCCAGCCCTTCGGTGAAGGCCTGCTCCACGCCCAGCCTGTGCCCGAGCGCGGCGAAAATCGCATGATCGTCGCGGGCTTCGCCCTGCGGCGGGAGCACCTGCCGCATGGCGACGAACAGCCCTTCGCGCGTGGCGAAACCGATATCGTCGCGCTCCAGCGCTATGGTCACGGGCAGGACGATATCGGCCTGCCGGGCGATCGGCGTCCAGTGCGGTTCCTGCACGATGATCGTGTCCGGCCGCGCCCAGCCTTGCCGCAGCCGATTGAGGTCCTGATGATGGTGGAAGGGATTGCCGCCCGCCCAGTGGATCAGGCGAATATCGGGATAGGCATGGACCCCGCCATTATAGGTGAAGCGATCGCCCGGATGCAGCAGCATGTCTGCCACCCGCGCGCAGGGGATGAAGGCGGAAACGCCGTTGCTCCCTTGCGGGAAAACAGGACCGGGCAAGCGCGGATGAGTGCTGCCCATGACATTCATCGCGCCATAGCCAAGCCCATAGCCGCCGCCTGGCAAGCCGATCTGCCCGACCATGGCGGCTAGCGTGACCAGCGCCCAGAAGGGTTGTTCGCCATGGGCGGCGCGCTGCAAGGCCCAGGCGCAGTTGAGCATCGTCCGGTGCCGCAGCAGGTCGCGCCCCAGCGCCGCGATGCACGCGGCCGGAACGCCTGTGATCGCTTCGGCCCAGTCCGGTGTCTTGGGCGTACCATCCGTGTCCCCCACCAGATAGGCGCGGAAGCGGTTGAAGCCGACCGTGTGGCTGTCGAGAAAGCCCCGGTCGAACAGCGGATCGTGCAATACCACGAAGGCGAGCGCCAGCATCATCGCCGTGTCGGTGTTGGGCCGGATGGCGATCCATTCGCTGGCGTCGTCATCGCCCAGATTGTCGCCCACCGGCCCGATATTGACGATCCGCGCGCCCGCTTCCCGCAACCGTCTGAGGCCGCCGCGCGCCCGATGCCGTCCGGCGCCGCTGGAGGACACACGCGTGTTCTTGAGCGGCACGCCGCCGAAGCTGACGAACAGTTCGCAATGCGCCTCCAGCACGTCCCAGCTGGTGTGGGACGCGTTGCTCTCATCCATGCTGGTCGCGATATGCGGCATCAGCACGCGGCCGGCGCCTAGGCTGTAGCTGTCGACGCTGCGCACATAGCCGCCCAGCATATTGTAGAAGCGGTGAAGCTGGCTCTGGGCATGGTGGAAGCGCCCAGCGCTTGCCCAGCCATAGGAGCCGCCGAAGATCGCTGCGTTGCCATGGTCGCGCCGCACACGCGAGATTTCTTGCGCGACGATATCGAGCGCCTCGTCCCAGGAGACTTCCACAAAGGGTTCTTCGCCGCGTCCGGCGTTGGACCGCTGCTCTAGCCAGCCCTTACGGATCGCCGGACGGGCGATGCGCAACCGCGCCATGCTGTCGTCGAGTTGGTCCAGACCTATCGGATGCGGATCGGGATCATCGCGCAAGTGCGACAAAGACGGGATTGTGCCGGGCGCGCCTGCGGCGACCTCATAAACGCCCCAATGGGCGGCGGAATAGCGGGTCATGAAAAGCTGGTGTCGAACAGCCGGCGCACATCCAGTTTCCGATCGATCACACCGGCACGCAGATAGCGGTCCGCCGTCGCCTGCTGCTGGGCGATCAAGGCATCGTCTATCTTCACGGGAAAACGATCTGCCCGGCTTTGGGTGATACGCAGGATATCGAGCGCAAGCCCGGTATCCTTGTGCATCAGTTCGACATAGGCATCCGGGTTCTTCGCCGACCATTCCCACCCGGCATAGAGCCGGTCGTGATAATCCTGTAGTAGCGTCCGCTTGTCCCGGATGGCACCGTCGCGCCCGAACATCAGCGCATAGCCGGGCGCCAGATCCTGCTTGCCCGGCAGGATGCGCGCGCCCTCCTGCTCTGCCATGGCGGCATTGGGATCCCAGATCGCCCAGGCATCCACCGCGCCGCTCTGCAAAGCCGCACGGCCGTCAGAAGGAGAGAGGAAGGCAAAGTTCACCACATCATAGGGCTGGTCATAGGCTTCCAGCACCGCCAGCACATGATTGTGGCTGACCGACCCGCGCGGCGTCGCAACCTTGTGTCCGGCAAGTTCGGCCAGCGAGCGGATGCGCGAGTCCCTGCGCACCAGCACCACCGGTCCCATGCCGCGCGTCGCCTGCGCGCCGATCGCCTTGATCTTCGCGTCGGTGCCGGCGGCGAAGATAAAGGCGGAATCGCCGCCGATGCCGCTGTCGATCGCGCCCGCGTTCAGCGCTTCCAACAGCGGCGCGGCATTGGGGAATTGCGACCAGATGATTTCATAGGGCACGTCCCGCAGGCGTCCGGCACCTTGCAGGACGACACGCGAACCGCCCCGCTGGTCGCCAACAAAGAGCGTCGCTGTGGCCGACGCACTCCGTCCGCAGGCCGCGACGAAGGACATGGCGAGCAGGCCGATGGCAGACCGGCGGGATAATATGGCGGGCATGATGCAGCTTTCGTCTGGTTACAGGCAGGAGGTTAGCAGTTCGCCGCCCGATCGAGGCATGAGGATGCCCAATAAGAGGGTGCATTTCGCTCAAGAGATCTGCGCCTGTTTCGGTATTTCTACCGCTCATCGTGACAATTAGGGTTGATCGCGAAGACTGATAAGGGATCGAGAATTTATCATGAGATTTGTCGACATGGACCGCGTAGCCATGTCCTATGGCTCCAATGGGAGCATAGGGCAGCAAGGAGTGCGAATATGTCCACCGCCACAGCCAATCCTGCAAAAGTGAATGAATTTTCCGCCGTCGATCTGCGTCCGTTGCAACCCACGATCGGCGCCGAGATTCATGGCGTCGATATCGGAAAGCCCCTCGACCCCGTCGTGCGCGACGCCATCCGGGCCGCGGTGCTGAAATATAAGGTCGTCTTCTTCCGCGACCAGCAACTCGACAATGACAGTCACGCCGCGTTCGCGCGCGAATTCGGGCCGCTCTATACCCATCCCAGTACCACCCATGATCCCAAGATCACGCCGATCCACAATATCGCTGCCCGCGACAATGCCCGGTTCGACAAGCGTCAGGGTGGCGAGATCAAGGCGGGCGATGCCTATCATAGCGACACGAGCTGGCGGCTGGTGCCGACCTGGGGCGCGGTGCTGCGCGCCATCGATCTGCCGCCGGTTGGCGGCGATACCGTATGGGTCGATGCGCATCTGGCTTATGAAGGGCTGTCGGAGGCGTTGAAGGAGCGGCTGGAAGGGCTGCACGTCACCCATGACTATCGGGCCGCGCTGAATGTCGATGGGCATGATTATCCGATCGTCGCGCATCCGGTGGTCCGCACGCATCGCGAAACAGGCGAGAAGATCCTCTGGGTCAACCTGACGCAGAAGCCGCAGATATTGGGTGTTGAACTGGCGGAAAGCCGGGACTTGATCGAAGAGGTGCTGCGCCAGTACAAGCGTCCCGAATATCAAGTGCGCTTTTCCTGGAAGCCGGGATCGGTCGCCTTCTGGGACAATCGTGCCGCCGTCCATTATGCGGTGCGCAATTATGGCGACTATCCACGCCTGCTCCACCGTGTCCTGATCGCAGACGAACCGCTTTACGCTGATCTGTAAGCGTGACGTCCATCTTCCCAATCGTGGCGGGCGGGGAAGGGGCCGAGCTAGTCTCCTTTTCCCGCCGTCGGCTGCTCTCCTGCCTGACGGCCACGGGATTGCTCGCGGCGTGCCATCGCACGCAGTCCCAAGACATTTTGCGCGTCGGTAGCCAGAAGGGCGGGACCAAGGCCCTGATGTTGTCGTCTGGCGCGCTGGATGGCATTGGCTATCGCATCGAATGGTCCGAATTTCCTGCGGCGCAAAATCTGCTGGAAGCAATCGGTAGTGGCGCGGTCGATGTCGGATTGGTCGGCGATGCGCCCTTTCAATTCGCCTATCAGAGCGGCCTACCGATCAAGGCCGTGTCCGCCCAACGCACTCTCACGCGCCCCAGTGAAGCCGTCACCCTGTTGGTGCCCGCCGGGTCGGCCGTGCGGACGGTGGCGGATCTCAAAGGCAAGCGGATCGCGACCACACGCGGTTCGATCGGCTATTATCTTGCCCTGCGCGCGCTGCATGAGGCAAGCATCCCGGCCGATGCCGTGCGGTTTACCTGGCTGTCGCCGGGCGATACGCGGGCGGCTTTCGCCTCGCATCAGGTCGATGCCTGGGCATGCTGGACGCCCTATGCCTCCACCGCAATCAAGGAGGGCGCGCGGGTTGTGGCTGATGGGCAGAAGCTGATCTGGGGCTATGCCTTTGAGGTGGCCAATGAGCAGGCGATCGCAGACCGGAAGGCGTTGCTGGCGGATTTTCTGCGGCGAGAGGCCAAGGCTTTGGATTGGGCCGCCACGCATCAGGCGGAGTATGCGCGGACATTGGCGGCGGAAACCGGGCTGCCGCCCGACATTGCGCTTGTCATGGTGGAGAAAAATGGTCGTCGATCGGTTCCGATCGATCAGCGGGTGATTGAGGATCAAAATGTGGTTCTCAAAACCTTTGCCGATGCAGGTGAAATCAGAACGGATCGACCGCTTGAAAAGGCTTTTTCTGTCATTTGATTTTTTCTTATATGATTATGATTTGTATTTATTAAAAATAATCTACAATAGAGTACAGTTTTATTAATTATAACTTACTCATGGAAGTCTTTAGCCCTCCTCGAAACAATCCATTCGGGGAGCTTCATGAAAATCTCTGCACCATTCCGCCTTTCGGTTTCTACGATCGCGTTTCTCGGGGGCCTAGCCGGAGCAACGGTGGCCCAAGCTGCGCTCAGCGACAGCCGGTCGGAAGAACCCGCGCCGGACGACAGCGCCGCTGAAGGCGGCGCCATCGTCGTGACAGGTGTGCGGGGCGCCCGTCCCCGCACCGTCGCCGATAGCCCGGTTCCCATCGACGTGATCGACGCGAAGGAACTTCAGGCCACCGGCCGTGCGGGCTTGAAGGACATATTGGGCAATATCGTTCCCTCGCTGACTGTCCCGGCGTTGGGCGGCGGCGGCACCTCCTCCGGCGCGAAGCCGATCTCGATCCGGGGCCTCAGCGGCGACTATGTGCTGGTGCTGGTCAATGGCAAGCGGCGCCACACCACCTCGCTCATCAACAATCTTTCGCGCATTTCCGGCGGCAGCACGCCGGTCGATATCGACCTGTTGCCCGCCAACGCTATCGGCCGCGTCGAAGTGCTGCGCGACGGCGCCGCTGCCCAATATGGGTCGGACGCGATTTCGGGCGTCATCAATTTCATCCTCGATTCAGCGCCCGAGGGGGGTGAATTTTCGACCACAGCGGGCAGCCTGTATGAAAAGGGCGGCGAACTGGTCCAGCAATCGGTCAGCTATGGTACGCGGCTGGGTGTGGACGGCGGCTTCATCCGCTTCGCCGTTGAGGGCAAATATCACGACCGCGCGGATACGTCGGGCGCGACCGTGGCGAGTTCGGTGGACCTCTATCCCCGCCTTGAGGACGGTTCCCGCGACCCGCGCGAAGCAACGATCGACCGCAACCGGGCGGGCAATTACGGGCGCACCAACCGCGACTATATCCTTAACACTTCCTATAATGCCGAACTGCCGGTCGGCGAGGACACGACGCTCTACAGCTTCTCCACGCTCAGCTATCGCGACATCAAGGACGGGCGGGGGCAGTTCAACGCCAATAATGTCAATTCGCTGCCGGAACTCTATCCCAACGGCTTTCTCGCCAAGCGCCGCATCTGGGAAACAGACTTTCAGGTGACGGCGGGCCTGCGCACCGTGCTCGCGGGGTTCGACGCCGATTTCAGCAGCAGCTTCGGCCGTGACGATGTAAAGCTCGGCGCGGTCGACACGCTCAATCCCTCGCTGGGGCCGAGCAGCAAGACCAGCTTCTTCATGGGCAAGCAGATTTCCAGCCTGTGGGTCAACAATGCCGATTTCAGCCGCAGCCTCGACATTGGCCTGGCCGAGCCGCTGACGCTGGCCTTCGGTCTTGAGCATCGCTGGGAAAGGTTCCAGAACAAGGCGGGGGAGCCCGACAGCTATCGCGACGGCGGCTATGTCATTCCCGCCGGAACGACGCCATTCCAACTGGCCTATGGTGGCCAGCGACCCGCCGCCAGCCTGGTGTCCTTCACCGGCACGACGCCCGCGGACGCCTTCGTCCTGACGCGCAACAATATCGCCGCCTATGTCGATATCGGCGCGAACATCAGCAAGGCATGGTTCGTGGGTGTCGCAGGGCGGGTCGAACATTATACCGACAGTTCGGGCGATACGGTCAGCGCCAAGATTTTGACCCGTTATGAAATCCTGCCCGGTTTCGCGATCCGGGGCGGCGTGAACACGGGTTTCCGCGCGCCCTCGCTGGGGCAGCAGGGCTTTTCGACGTCGCAGAATACTGGCGTCACGGTCAATGGCGACTATGTGCCGCAGTTGGTGAAATTCCTGGCGCCCAATGATCCCATTGCCGCCTATTTCGGCGCAAAGCCGCTGACGCCAGAAAAATCTCTGAACTTCACCGCTGGCGCGACGTTCGAAAGCGGTGCCTTCCGCCTGACCGTCGATGGCTATCAGATCCGTATCAAGGACCGTATCGTCAAGACGGAGATACTGAACAGTGCCGAGGCGCGGGCGATCCTGACCAGCCCGGCCGTCACCGCCATCCTTGCCGAGCGGGGCGTTCCGGGCATCACCAGTGCGCAATTCTTCATCAACGGCGCGGATACCCGCACGCGCGGCATCGACGCGGTTGCCGAATATGTGATCCGCACAAGCACATGGGGCGAATGGAAGCTCAATGCCGCCTACAGCTATAACAAGACCAAATTGCTGCGGGTCGCGGCCAATCCGGCTAATCTGTCGAACACCATATTGTTCGGACGTCAGGCCCGCGCCGACCTTGTCAGCGCAACTCCGCGCGATAAGCTGGTGCTGACGGGCGAATGGTCACTTGGCCCCATCCATACGCTGTTGCGCGTCACGCGCTTTGGCAAATATACCGAAACGGGATCGAGTCAGACGTCGACCGCTGACGACCGGACATTCAGTCCGAAATGGGTGACGGATCTGGAAGTCGCCGCCAAGCTCAATGACAGGATCACAGCAGCGGTCGGCGCGAACAATTTGTTCGATGTCTATCCCGATCGCATCGGCGTCATCCAGGCCAATACCGGCCTTGGCCAATATGGCCTTTTCGCGCCCTTCGGTCTGAGCGGCAGCTTTTATTATGCGCGGCTCGGTGTGACCTTCTGATCCTTGTCGGCCCATCCTATTGCGGACACGCCTGTCCGCAATAGCCGGCCAATATGCATGGCCCTCCATTGTCAATTATATTGGTAGAGAATATAGCAAGGGCAGGAAGGAGTTCCCATGTCTCGAAATGCGATCGAAACAAACCGTCACGCGACCATTCTAACCGTCCCGGGGCTGATGAACAGCGGTCCCGGACATTGGCAGACGATCTGGGAAGAAAAATTGGCCCATTGCCATCGGGCCGAACTGGGCAGTTGGAATGCGCCGCATCGCAACAGCTGGATCAGCAATCTGGGCCACGCGATCGGCGGGATCGATGGCCCGGTCGTTCTGGCGGCGCACAGCCTCGGCTGTCTTGCGGTTGCGTGGTGGGCAGCCTTTGAATGCCAGCAATGGAGCGACAAGATCATCGGCGCGCTGCTGGTGGCGCCGCCAGAGGTCGATGTAGGCGTGGTCGATCCACGACTGCGGGGGTTCGGCCCGGCGCCCAAGATGCTATTGCCTTTCCCATCGATTGTCGTTGCCAGCCGCAACGATCCTTACATTTCGGTAAGGCGGGCGAAGTTGCTCGCTCAATTCTGGGGCAGCCAGTTTGCGGATGCCGGAAACGTGGGACATATCAATGCGGAGTCAGGCCTTGGCGATTGGGGATTTGGGCAGTTCCTTCTGTCCCGTTTCGTCGACAAGCCCGGTCAGACAGGACTGCCGGACATTGATTATGACCCAATCGCGAGCGAGCAGGAACGCAGCGCCGTTGCAACCCTGCTCTATGGAATGTGAACTTCCGTCACCGCGAAGTCATGAGGCACTTATGAATTGGCCTAATAGCTGCCGAATCAGGATTCGATATTTGGCCATCGCTTTGGCTGCTATTCGGGGTATCGACACATAGGAGATGCCATGACGAACCCAGCTCGCGCCGCCGCCCATCCGGTCGATGCCCTGTTCCTTGAGCGCTGGTCCACGCGCGCTTTCGACGCTACGCCCATTCCGCAGGCCGATCTGGATAGTGTTTTCGAAGCGGCGCGATGGGCGCCCTCTGCCTTCAATCATCAACCCTGGCGCTTTCTTTACCTGCATCGCGACGATCCGGCCTGGGACGAGTATCTGGATCTCCTCGTGCCCTTCAACAGGGATTGGGCGCAGAGAGCGTCGGTGCTTATCTTCATCCTGTCCGATCGGTTGATCGACCGGTCCGGCGGGGAATCCCAGACGTCCTACAGCCATAGCTTCGACGCCGGCGCGGCATGGGCCATGCTCGCGCTTCAGGCGACGCGGCTGGGCTATCATGCGCATGGGCTGACCGGGGTGGATTTCGACGCAGCCCGCGCCGCCCTGCGCGTTCCGGAGCGCTTTCGAATCGAAGCGGCCGTGGCGGTCGGCCGGCGCGGGGATCCATCCTTGCTTCCCGACAGCCTGCGGGAACGGGAACAGCCGAGTGGGCGAAAGCCGATCGGCGAATTGGTTTTCGCGGGTCGCTATCCCATAATTCCATAAATGCCGGTGCTAAAGGCCCTCGGCCGACACCCAATGTGCGCCGGTGATTTCGCGCGCCAGCGACCAGACCTGGCGGCGAATGTCGGGGACGGCGACGATTTCCCAATGCGCGCCACGGGTCATCGGACCGACGACGAACAGGCGCTGCTGTGCTGTTCCGTCGCGGGCGATGGCGTGGCATTGCCGGTCGACGTCGATGCCGATGGCCAGCGGATCGGGACGAATGTCGCCGCGTTCCGCCAGTTGGTGCAGCAACGGATTATCGGTGCGGCGCAGGTCTCCCAGCGGCCCGGTGCAGTTGATGATCCGCGCAGCCGGCATCTCTTCGGTCGCCTCCTGCCCACGCTTGCGCAGGTGGACGGTAAGACCCCGGCTATCAGTGACTGCGCTCACGACCTTTGCGGCGCGGATTTCCAGTCGTCCTTCCGCCTGCATCACGGCTAGCTGATCGGCTACCAGCGGTGCGATACGGTGGCGATGAACGTCCCACCAGGGACGCAGATGGCGCAGGAAGCGGCTGCGTTCATCGGACGTGGCGGCGCGCCACATATCCTGTGTGAAGGGCCGCAACTCATCCACGGCATTGCGCCAGCCGATCGCCTCGCTGCGCTGACGGAGCGCGTGGACCAGCATAGAGGCGGACCCGGTGGGTCGATCGGCGCAGGGCGTGAAGGGCGCTGCCGCCGCATGACGGCGTGGGCTCATCCCGCGTCGGGAGAGTGCGACGATCCTGCCGCGAAAGCCCCTGCTGTCGAGTGTGAGGGCGCAATCCACGGCGGTAAGGCCGCTGCCGAGCAGCAGAACCTGGTCGGTCGCCTCCAAGCCATCCTCGATATTCGCGGCCCATGGGTCGTTGACATAGGCAGGGCCGGTCAGCCCGGCAAAAGCGGGTAAGTCATGCGGCGGCAGATTGCCGGGCGCCAGGACCGCGATATCGGCATCAAGGCCGGTGCCGGAACGCAGCGTGACGCGGACCCCGTCTTCATCCGGTTTCAGCGTGATCGCCTCATCCGTCAACAGGGTCAGTCGGTCCCTTGTCTGCCCCCGTATCTCGTCCAGCATGGCGCAGAGATAGGCGCCATAATCGCGCCGCGTGGCGAAGCTGCCTTCCTGCCCAAGTCCCTGCTGCTTCAACCATGTGACGAAATGGCCCGGTTGGTCGGGCAGGGCGCTCATATTGGCGGCGCGGACATTGAGAATATGTCCGGCTTGCGCCGCGCCATAGGCAAGCCCCCGGCCGAGCCGGTCGCCATGACGTTCCACCAATGTCACGCGGAGCGTACCGTGGCGCAGCAGGTTGATGGCCAGCAATGTGCCGCTGAAGCCTCCTCCAATGATGGCGGCATGGTCGACCTTCAGCATGGATCAAGCATTTCTAATGGTTCGTTCAACATTGCTTGCGGGACTTATCTCTACTGATAAAATAGATAAAGGCGCAATTGCTGTCGGAAAGGACATATATGCGCTTGTTGCGTTCCCTGATCAAAGGCTGGAATGATCTGCGCATCACTGCGCGGCGGGAGTTTTTGCGCGATCCCGATGTGATCTTGTTCGAACGCGTGCCGGTATCGGAAAGTGCCGGTGACCGCTGATATCTGGTCGAGGCGCGCCTTTCTGGGTTCCACTGCGGCATCCGCCATAATGCTCGCGGGATGCGGTGCGGGGGCAGGCGCACGGCCACGGTTGCGCGTTTCGATCACCGGCAAGGGTGAAGGGGATACGCGGCTGCTCTTCAAGGCGGCAGGGATCCGGCCTGAAGGCTTCGACCTCCATTACAGCGAGTTCCAGTCCGGCCAGTTGGTGGTGGAGGCGCTGAACGGTGGCTCGCTCGATTTTGGCGGGATGAGCGAGATACCGCCGATCTTCGCTGCGGCATCGACGATCCAAAGCTTCCGCCAGATCGCTGTCGCGCATGGCGACGTCAATAATCAGGTGGTGCTGGTTCCCAATGGGTCAAAGGCGCGCTCGATCGCTGATCTCAGGGGCAAGCGCGTCGGTTATGTCCGGGCGACGACCTCGCAATATTTTCTGATCCGCATGTTGGAGGAGGTGGGACTGGGATGGGGCGACATCACCCCTGTCGCCATGGGTGTGTCGGACGGCGCGGCCGCCTTTTCCCAGGGGGCGCTGGATGGCTGGGCGATTTATGGCTTCCCGATCCAGCGCGCGATCGCGACCGAGGGCGCGCGCATCCTGCGCACTGCCTATGGCATATTGTCGGGCAATTACCTGGTGTCCGCCCATGTCGATGCGCTGGCCGATCCAGAAACGTCAAAGATCATCGGCGCCTATCTGGGACTGGTGCAGAAGGCTTATGGCTGGGCGGCGGCGAACCAGGAGGAATGGGCGAGCGTCATCGCAAAGGATATCGGCGTGCCCCGCGCCTATGTGGCCGACCAGTTCCGCCGCAAGAGCGCCAGTTACGAACTGCGTCCCGTGACAGATGCGGCCATAGCCTCGCAGCAACAGGTGGCTGATCTGTTCTTTGCCCAGCGCCTGCTCCCCAAGGCTGTCGATGTGCGTCCGCTGTGGGACGCGCGCTTCAATCATTCGATCCCGAGAAGAGGCTGAAGACCATGGCCAGTCAGGCTGTT
>Ga0207640_10000167_pt1 | contig 47729 bp, 48 predicted proteins | sample KBSCornC42_FD_184300 | JGI IMG/M metagenome (GOLD analysis project Ga0207640, IMG submission 184300) | Corn rhizosphere microbial communities from Kellogg Biological Station, Michigan, USA - KBS Corn C4-2 (SPAdes) (version 2) | ecosystem: Host-associated > Plants > Roots > Rhizosphere > Soil ... | reverse complement strand
CAACCCGGCGATCAGACGGGGCAGCGCCTGCGGCAGCGCGACGCGAAGCGCGAGCTGCCAACTGCTGGCGCCCAGCGTCTGCGCCTTTATGAGCTGCTCCCGCGGAAGCGCCGCCACATGATCGGCAAGGTCGCGGATCATGAAGGGCGTAACGCCGATCACAATCAGCGCCACCTTGGCGGCTTCGCCCAGGCCGAAAACGATGAAGAGGACCGGAAGGAGCGCGATCGGCGGTATCACCGCAACGGTCGTGACCAATCCGCCGAACGACGCGCGGGCCGCGGGCAATATACCGAGCACCATGCCGACCAGCAGCGCGGACAAGGTGCAAATGCCAAGTGCAAGACCAAGCCGTTCGAGACTGGCCAGCGTGTCCGCCCAGAAGATGAGCCGGCCGCTCAGCGGGTCTGCGTCCACCAGCAGGCTGCGCATGGCTGCGACCATTGCGGCGGGCGTCGGCAGTATCTTGTCCGACGGGTTGGCGGCGTGCCGGGCGGCCGAGGCGAACAGATAGACCACGACAACCAGAAGCAACGGCAACGCACCCAGCAGGATGGAATTGCGCCGGCTTGGCCTGACGTTCACCCAGCGCATCGCGGCCGCCTCAGAGCTTGCCCGCCGCTGCCTGCTCCATGAATGTCGGGTCGAACCGCAGCTTCACGTTGTTGGTGTCGCCGAGCGTCTTGCCGCCGGGGAGGCCGATGCCGACCGCGTCCGCCGATTTCGCACCCTGGCCGAACAAGCCCTTGGAGAAGCTGAAATCGCGCACCTTGGTCATCGTGCTGGCGAGCGCGGGGGATTTGAGCGCGGCCACCGCGTCCCGCGGCGTGGCGTAGAGATGGGTCGTGGTAAGCTGCGCGTCGAACGCCTCTGCGCTCGATCCCGCCATCTTCGCCATCGCAGCACGGGCGGCGGCGCCCGCAGCATCCTTGCGCTGCACGAGCGTGATGGTTTCGTACCAGATACCAGCCAGCGCCTTGCCGAGATTGGGATTGGCCTTGAGCGTCGCGGTATCGACCGCAAGCAGATCCAGGATCTCGGCCGGAATCTGGCGCGAATCGAAGACCAGCTTCGCGTTCGGTACCTTCTTGAGTTCGGTCAACTGCGGGTTCCAGGTGACGGCGGCGGTCGCAGCGGGATTGGCGAAGGCGCCGACGATGTCGGCATCCGACGTGTTGACCGTCTTCACGTCGGACAGCTGGAGCCCGACCGTGGAGAGACCGCGCGCGAGCAGATAATGGGAGACCGAAAGTTCGACGAGATAGACGGTGCGTCCCTTGATGTCGGCCAGGCCCTTGGCACCCTTGAGGACGATGCCGTCATTGCCGTCCGAATAATCGCCGAGGATGATCGCGCTCGTGTCCTTGCCGCCCGCAGCCGGGATGGTCAGGGCGTCCATGTTGGTCACGGTGACGCCGTCGAGCTTGCCGGCGTTGAACTGGTTCACCGACTCGACATAGTCGTTGACCTGAACGAAGTTGATTTTGACGCCATATTTGTCGGCCCACTTCTTCACGATGCCGGCCTGCTGAGCGTAAGGCCATGGCATCCAACCCGCGTAAATCGACCAGCCGATCGTGAAGTCGGAGCGCTTCGCGGTTGCGGCATCATGTTGTGCGCCGCCGCTACAGGAGGCTGTGAGAAGCAGCGCCGCGGCCGTAATCGCGATGCGCGTTTTGGACAGCCAGCTTCCCATATTCACTCCCTTAGGTCTCACCCCGTGAGTCGAAATCCACGGAATTCTGCGATGGGTCAATGTATGCGATATTACGTTTGATCAAACCAGTAATAAATTCTATTAAAATTGCCTGATGAGGCGTCTGACTCGATTTTCCTATGCTGCAATGCGTCATTTGGGCACTATCCAAGGTGCGGCGCTGTGGACGACTCGGGTATCGGATCTTTGGATGGGGCAAACAGGCAAGCGGCAGCTTCACCCGGTCGGCTGGCGGGGCTCAGTGCCGCCACCTTTGGACGCCTTTCCGGTCCGAACAGCCGCCCGGCGCGGCCGGTGACGGGGGCCATTCGGTGACGACGAATGCGCTACGGGCGATATTCGTAATCGTGCCGTTGGCGATCGTCGCCACAATCTTTTCCTGCCTGCTGGCGCAGTCCCGCAACCGCCGCCGTCACGCGGAGGAGGCCAATCTCCGCCAGACCGAGATGCTGCAGAAGGAGATTGCCGCACATACTACCACCCACGCCGAACTGCAGCGGGCGAAGGACGCCGCCGAATCCGCCAACGCCGCCAAGACCAGATATCTGGTCGCGGTCAGTCACGAGATACGTTCGCCGCTCAATGCGATCTACGGCTACGCGCAGTTGCTCGAGCGCGAAGGCGCGATGCCTCCGGTTGAAGCGGCAGGCGTGATCCGACGGTCTGCGGAACATCTCACCAATCTGGTCGAGGGGCTGTTGGATATTTCGCGCGTCGAAAGCGGTGTGCTCAAATTCCGGCAGGATATCGTGCGGCTGCCGGCTCTTCTCGATCATGTCGTGGACATGTTCCGCATGCAGGCGGCGGCGAGGGGGCTAACGCTGGACTATGTCGTCGAAAGCAGGCTTCCGCCTTACGTACGAACCGACGAAAAAAGGCTGCGGCAGATCCTGATCAACCTGTTGTCCAACGCCATCAAATATACGGAGCGAGGCGGCGCTACGCTGACCGTGCGATATCGCAGCCAGATGGCGCTGATCGAAGTCAAGGACACCGGTATCGGCATCCCTCCTGAGGATATCGAAAGGATTTTCGAGCCATTCGAACGCGGCAGCTCGCCGGACGCCGCGATGCAACCGGGGATCGGGCTTGGTCTGGCAATCACGCGCGTGCTCGCGGGTATATTGGGAGGCGAAGTGACTGCAACCAGCGAGGTCGGCCACGGCAGTAGCTTCCAGCTCCGCATCCTGTTGCCCGAACCGATGGCTCCGCCCGCAAGCGCTGCGGCTTATGATCGTGTCACCGGCTATCGCGGTGCGCGCAAAACCATTTTGGTGATCGATGACAATCCCGCCCAAATCACGGTCGTGCAGCATTTGTTGCGTCCGCTTGACTTCGCGGTGTTTGCGGCAACCAGCGGCGCAGAGGGGCTGGCGCTGGCGGAGCGCTGCTCCCCCGATCTGGTGCTGCTCGATATCCAGATACCGGGAAGCAACGGATGGGAAATTGCGGCGCGGTTGCGGGCGAGCCTTGGGCAGCGCCTGCAGATTGTGATGGTTTCGGCGAATGCCCACGAATTCAAGGCGGGGGGCGATGGCGGCTCCAGCCATGATGCCTTCATATCGAAGCCGGTCGACCTCGACGCCCTGCTCGACACGATCGGCCGTCGACTCGACCTGAGCTGGATCGTCACCGCCGACGAGGCCGCCGGCCGAGAGACGAGCATGCCAGGCAAGCTGCCCGAGACGGCAGGCCCCTTTCTCACGAACCTCAGACACTGTATCAAGTTGGGGCACGTGCGCGCTATCGGGATGGTCCTGACCGATCTCGAAGCCGAGATACCGGAAAGCGCCAGCGCGGTCGCGGAGATGCGGCGGTATCTCAGCGATTTCGATCTGCGTGCGCTGACTAGGGCGGTCGACAATGTCGGATAAGGCGATCGGCAGCGGCCCGGGGGCAACGATCCTGGTGGTCGACGACACGCCTGAATCGCTGCGCTTTCTAAACAGCACGCTCGAACAGGCAGGCATGACCGTGCTTATCGCAGTGGACGGGCTCGCCGCGCTTGACCTGCTGGAGCATGTCACCCCCGATCTTATACTCATGGATGCGGTGATGCCGGGGCTGGACGGCTTCCAGACGACGGCACGCATCAAGGCGGACGGCCGCTTTCGTCATCTGCCGGTGATCTTCATGACCGGCCTCACTGAGACCGAGCATGTCGTGCACGGGCTGGAGGCAGGTGCGGTCGATTATGTGCACAAGCCGATCGTCGTGGACGAGTTGCTGGCGCGCGTATCGGTTCACCTTGCCAACGCCCGCGTCTCGCAAGGCAGCCAGCTCGCGCTCGATACCGCCGGCAGGCCGTCCTTCGCGGTCGAGGATGGCGGGACAATCAGCTGGCTGACGCCGCTTGCGGCCGCGACGATCGAACGTCTCTTTCCAGGCTGGACGCCCCGGAATGTCCGGTTGCCCGAACTGCTCGCTGTCACGATCAAGCGTCTGCAAGGGCCCGACGTGCCGGGCGGCGCACAAGCGTCGATCCAACTGGGCGAAAGCGTCGTCGAATGCACCTTCCTGCGTCAAACAAGCGCGACGGAAAGGCTTTTCAGGTTCACCGAGAAACGGGAGGGTGATGCCGAGCGCATTCTCGCCGAGCGCCATGGCCTTACCTCACGCGAGGCGGAGGTGCTGGTCTGGATAAGCCGCGGCAAGCAGAATCGGGAAATCAGCGAGATCCTGCAGATCAGTCCGCGCACAGTGAACAAGCATCTCGAACAGGTCTTCGAGAAAATGGGCGTGGAAAATCGCGCTTCCGCGACAGCAATCGCGGTCGCCATACTCGCGCAATAAGCGAACGGCACGGCCCGTCCGCTACGTCAAATGCCTCATGGCGCGGCGAACCGGGACGGCCCAGCCATCGTCATATGGCGACGATTTTTCGAAGCGCGGGCGTCTGGATCGCCTTGGCGGTCGCAACCATGGCGACGCGGGCGGATGCACGGCCCGCAACCGCCCGTTTGATCAGCTGCGACGCGGGGAGCTGTGTCCTCATTCGCGGCTATCGGAGCACGTCGGCGGCCGTCATCCGGATCAACGATCGCGAGGTGGAGGCCGAAGGCGGCCGTTCGTGGCGGGTACGCCTACCGGTGGCGAGCGTCGAGCATTGGTCGGCACCCTTTGCCCGCACCCTTCGCGTTTCGGTCGCCGACCCAACTGGCGCGACCGAGTGGACCCAGGCCGTGCGGCTACCCATGGGGCTGCTGGGCCGCAATCTGGAACTCGCTTCGCTGGTAGTACGTGTCCGGTAAGGCGTAATAAGAGTTCAGGAGTATTACTCAAACAAATAGATTTAACATCACGCTATTCTCCCTGTGTGGCGGCCTGGTCGTTGCAAATCTTGCACTTCTATTGATGAAGTGCAGATTTTTTTGTGTTGTCTTGAGATTTAATGGTTGTTCTTCCTTCTCCACGAGCCTAGATGGCCTTCATCCGCACGGAAGACGGCGGAAGATGTTCGTAGGAGAAGGTAATGAAGATCGGCATCGCGGCCCTCGCCGCCATCTCGCTTGGTTCGGCTGCTTTTGCCAGCACCACTGACAATCCTTTCGGCAAGGACAGCGCCGTCCTTTCGCTCAGCGGGCTCGATCTTGCGACCGCCGCCGGTCAGCAGCGCCTTGCCATTCGCGTCGATCAGGCGGCCCGTGCGGTGTGCGGCGAGAGCCTTGCCACAATTCACGCAGACCTCGAAGCGCGCGCTCGCGAGTGTCGTGCCGACGTCGCCGAGCAGGTGCGGAGCCAGATCGAGGCACGCACGGCCGAGGCTTCGCACAACAATTCGGTCCGCCTCGCCTTGCTGCGCTGATTCCCGTTTTCCGGCGGCAGGTCGATCCTTACCCGTGCTTCTGAGGAGCGCCGGTAGGATCGGCCTGGGGCCTGATTTTTTTGGCGAACATCCGTTCGCGCCAGCGCGCCTACGTCATTCGCACACCTGCGCGCGCGACGTGGCAGATCTACCCTCCGGACCCTGGAAATCGTTCCCGGGGTATGAATTACGTGCGGAAGATATTCTTCAATCTGCTACCGCCCTTGATGATCGCCGTAGTTATCTTGTTTTGGGCGTTCGGTCCGGCGGTCCTGATCAAGAATAGCTGGACGATCGTGGTTGTATCGGCGCTGATCACCGCGTCCGTGCAAGGACTGGAATGGGTTGCCGAACGGCATGTCGGCTGGCGGCTGGACAAGCGCGAATTCTTCACCGACCTGTTCTATGTGGTGCTAAGCTCCACGGCGATCGCTTGGGCGTCGACCCACCTCGCGGACGACACGCTTACCTCAATCAAGCTTAAGCTGGGCATCACCACGCAATGGGCGATGCATATGCCTTTCCTGGCGCAGGTTGGACTCGTGGTCTTCCTGGTCGAATTCGGCCAATATTGGATGCACCGCGCGATGCATAACTGGACGCCATTGTGGCTGACCCATGCGCCGCACCATCACATCACGCAGCTCAATGCGATGAAGGGCGCGGTGGGCAATCCGCTCGAGTTGTTCCTGATCAGCTTGAGCGTGGTGGCACTGTTCGACCTGCCGCTGCCCGCGGAATTCTGCGCCTTCAATATTCTGGGCGTGATCTCCACCTTCGCCCATGCGAACGTGCGGTCCGATCCGCCCAGATGGTATTCCTTCTTCTTCACGACGATCCAGCACCACAGTCTGCACCATTCGGTGGTCTACGAGGATACGCGCTGCAATTACGGCAATTCGCTGATCCTGCTGGACCGCATCTTCGGCACCTTCCGCGCCGGCGAATCCGCGATCGTCGGCCAGGAGGAGCGCAAGCGGCTTTCGATCTGGGAGCAGTTCGTCTTTCCGGCGCGGCCGATAATGGAGAAGATTAAAGCCCGGCAGGCGGCGCAGGCCAAGGCCGCCTGACCGGATCGGCGGGCCGCGCATCCGTCCCGATCAGAGCTTCTCGCGTCGCGGCGCGCGCGCCAACGGAGGGCCGCCCGAGTTGCATGGGGCCCATCGCCGAATGATGCCCCTAGGGCGTTTGACGTATCGGCGGGCACATGGATCGCAAGCACGCTCACGCCTTCCACCGATCGAGGCAAACAGATGCAGCGCGTTTTCCTATCCCAGAAGCTAATCGCAGCAATGATGGCCGCTGCCCTGGCCGCCGCGGCCCCGGCTGCGTCCGTGGCGCTCCCCCACGAGGAGCAGACGCAGATCGTGCCGGGCTTCGCGGATTTCCTCGTGGTGGATGGCGACAGCGTTTGGGCGACCAATCGGGGCCGGGTTGAGCGCTGGTCGCGGCAGGGCAAGCAAGCCGAGGTGGCGATGACCCGGCCATGCGGCGGGATGGCGGTAGCGGAAGGCTCACTCTGGGTCGCGGACTGCAAGGACGGCACGCTCAGCCGGATCGATTTGCAAGCGGCCAAGCTGATTGTCGCCATCCCTACGGGGATCGCGAACCCAAAGGGCGAGACGAACGTCGTGGCGGGCGCGGGATCGATCTGGGTTCCCAACGACGCTGATCGAACGGTCCAGCGGATCGATCCCAGCGGCAATCGGGTCGTTGCATCGATCCCGGTGGCAGCCGGGACCTATTATCTTGCTTTCGGCTTCGGCTCGCTCTGGGCCGTCAGCAGCGACAGTCGCTTGCTCCAGCAGATCGATCCCGCGACCAACGCGGTGGTCAAACGGATCGCGCTGGGCAAGCAGCCGGGTTTCCTCGCCGCCGGCGAAGACGCGGTCTGGGTGCAGGAGCAAGGCGATGGCGCGCTCGCGCGCATCGACCCTCGGACGGGCGAAGTTTCCGGCCGCGTTAAAGTGGGCGCGGACCTTCTATATGGTGACATTGATGCGGGCGGCGGTGCGGTCTGGCTGCGCACCACCGCGGGCCAGACCTTCGCCATGATTGACCCTAAGAGCATGGCGATCGTTGCACGCCTCGGCCCAGCCGCCGGGAGCGGCGCGTTACGGTTTGCGGGCAGGGGTTTGTGGACCACCGCGCACGACGTGCACACGCTCACCTGGTGGAACCTGGCCTCCAAGTCGCATGACTGAGATAGGCCGGACCCTGGAGGCTGACTTTCGCAGCGACGGCTGTCGGTCGCCGCGCCGTCCGCATCGATGCTTGGTGGTCAGCTGAGTCGCTTATCGCGCTCGCGCCGCGATTCCCCGGGGATCGGCGCGGAAAGCCCCGCGCCTCAGTATTACGATTTGTGGATTTCGTGCCACGCCGGACGTCAAAAAAGGGTGTGTGGGAGCGTCGCCAGCAAGCCGTGCAGATAGCGGCGGACCGGCCCAACCGCGATTGGTCCAAAATGGTACGTCAAACGCCCCATGGCGACGAAGCCGGTTTAACCAAAGCTTCACATTCGAGCACGCGCCAAAGAAGCGCGGCGCAAGGGAGCTGGAGCCACCTGGAGGGCGATTGGTCTAGGTTTCAACGGGGGCTACGGTGGCACGATCCATTTCTCGCGCAGCGCTGCTTGGCGCGACTTTTCTCGCCGGGTTTTCCGCAACACAGGCGGTCGCACAAACGGCGACGACGACGTCCGATCCATCCGCGGAGGCGGCGGGCAGCAGCAACGAAATCGTGGTCACGGGCAGTCGCCGTCGCGTGACGCTGCAAAACGCGCCGATCAATATCGCTGCTGTCAGTTCCGAGCAGATCCAGCGCGAGCATATCGACGACGTACGCGATCTCGCCGCCTTCACCCCCGGTCTGACGATTTCGGATACGGGTCCAGGTACGACCGGCAAGATCGTGATGCGCGGCCTCAGCGCGTCCGACGTGGACACGGGCGGCTCCAATTACGACAATGCGCTCGGCATCTACCTGGGCGAGGTGCCGCTCTATTACGACTTCAAGCTGCTGGACATCGCGCGCGTCGAGACATTGCTCGGTCCGCAGGGAACGCTCTACGGGCTCGGGACGCTGGCAGGTGCGATCCGCTATATCCCCAACCGCCCTAACGTGACCGATATCGAGGGCGAAGTGCATGGCCGCCTCTACGGCAAGAGCCACGGCAGCAAAATCGGCTACCAAGGCGACGCTATGGTCAACATACCGATCGTCAAGGACCACATCGCCTTTCGCACTTCCACAGGCTATTATTACGACCCTGGCTTCATCGACTACCCGCTGCTGATCCAGACTCCCGGCGTGTCGCTGCCGCAGCCGAGCGGCCCTGTCAGTGTGACCCCCGCCGGATATGCGGCGAATCTCAAAGAACGTAAGGACCTCAATTTCGAGAAGACCTTCACGTCTCGGAACCAGCTGCTGGTGCAGACGACCGATGATCTGAAGGTGATCTTCACCTATGCCTATCAGCAGACGAAAACCGAGGGCAACCAGGCCAATAGCGCCGGCGTGTTGCAGACTGGCAGATACGAAAATGCCGCCCGCTATGTCGAGCCGTCGAACCGCCATGCGAACCTTCTCAGCATGGAAATCAACGCGAACATCGCGGACATCGCCGATCTCGTGTCGACGACCGCTTACACCAAGGTCAGAAACCGGTCGCACAGCGACAATACCGACCTGCTGCTCGACCTGGATTATGATTATGAGCTGTTCCCGGCCTTCTCCAGCTGGAACGAGTCCGACGACCACCGTAAGCAGTTCAACCAGGAAATCCGGCTGGTCTCGCGCCACGGCGGCCCGTTCAACTGGGTGCTCGGCGGCTTTTACAACGACCAGAAGGATCACCGCGACTATGCCGAGCACACGCCCGGCCTGTCGGCCTTCTACGGCGTCCCGAACAACCCCGCCGATCTGGAATATGTAAGCTATTCCAAATCGAAGGTTACCGAGAAAGCGATCTTCGGTGAGGGCACGTTCCATGTCACGCATGACTGGCAGGTCACCGGTGGCGCGCGCTATTTCAAATATACTTCGCAGATCCAGGGCGCGCTCGTGCTGCCGCTGCTTGGCGATCCTCTCAGTCCCTATGATCTCAGCCCCTCTGGCGGCAAGGCGAAGCAGGATGGTTGGGTCTGGAAGGCCAACACGTCCTACAACTTCACGCGCGACCTCATGGCCTATGCAACCTACAGCAAGGGATATCGCATCGGCGGCCCGAACAGGGTGGCCCCCTGTCCCGACCCCGTGCCGGTCAACCAGCAAAACGCCTGCGCGCTGCCCAACGAAATCCAGTACGGCCCGGACAAGACCAAGAATATCGAGGTTGGATTCCGGACGCAGCTGTTCGACCACAAATTGTCGTTCAATTTCGATGTTTACCATATCAAATGGCAGGGCCTCCAGGTCGCTTCTGCAACCTTCTATGGCGTGACCGGCATCACCGTGAACGGCGGCGCCGCCAAGTCGCAAGGCTTTGACACTTCCTTCCAGTTCAGGCCGATACCCAAGCTGTCGATCGAGGGCACCTATTCCTACGTCGACGCCAAATTGACGGAGGACGTGCCGGGGATCATCACCATCCGTACGACACCGAACAATTATCACGCGCGGCCCAAGTTCACGCAGCTGGCCGCGCATGACGGTGATCGTCTGCCTGGCTCCGCCAAGAATTCGGGCAGCCTCGGCGCGACCTATACCACGCCGATTCTGGACGGCAGCCTCATCGCCAACTGGACCGCTACCTATCGCGGAAGCATCGTTTCACGCCTCGGCTGGGAACGCGGCTACGGCGACAAGATACCCAGCTACGTGACCAATCGCGCGGCGCTGTCCTATGAAACCAGTGCGTATAGCTTCAGCCTGTTCGCGACCAACATCTTCGATAAATATGCGGTGGTTTCCGTCGGCAACGACCGATCGCGGATCGGCGTCAATGACGGTGTCGTGGTCCGTTATTACGGACAGGCCGTGCTGAATCCGCGTACCTTCGGCATCGAAGGCCGTATCAAGTTCTAGTAGCGTAAATGGACAAGGGGCGCTCTCCTGACACGGAGGGCGCCTCCTTAGTTTTAGGGCGGCCCTCCGCGACGGCGAGCGCGCCCTCAGTCGACCTCGATACCCTGCGTCTTTAGCCAGGAAAGGGCCGGCACCAGGGCGTCTTCATGCGCGCGCCATTTCCCCACGGAATCGGCATTTATCGGCCGCCGCACCTGTGCCGCGCTGGGTGTCGCCACCGCGGCCTTATTCTCATGGAACGCCAGGCAGGCGTCGTCCCATGCAAGGCCGCAATGCTCCAGCAGGCGGCGCGTTTGCCTTTCCTGATCGGCGACCAGGGTTTCGTAAGACAGCTGCAGGACCCGCCCCGGCCAAAGGCATTCCCAGAGGGCCATCAGCCGATCGAAGCGCGCATAATAGCGGGCCGTGTCCATCAGATCGTAGGAATAAGCGTAATAAGCCGATTGGCTGGCGAACAGATTCTTATAATTGCTCCAGATCGTATCCATTGGATTGCGGCGCAGGCAGACGATCCTGGCATTCGGCAATGCGCGCACAATGTGGCCGATATACAGGAAGTTGGCAGGCAATTTGTCCGTAAACCGAATCTTGCCCTTAGGCCGGTGATGGGCCGCGCGCGCCAGATAGGCATCGCCGATCGCGCCGGGATCGATGTCGCCGCTCGCCGCCACCGTGGCTGGATCGATGACGCCGCGTGAGGGAGTGCCGGCGAGCTGCTTGACGGCGAGCGGCATGGCCTGAAGCTCTCCCGCAGATCCAACCTCGTGATGGGACGAGAGGATGCGATCGACCAGGGTGGTTCCCGTGCGGGGCATGCCCACCACGAATATCGGCGCGGCGTCCCTGTTGCCGGTGCCGATGGTGAGAGTCTTCGCGTTTTTGCCGAACCGCGCCTCGATCGCGTCGAACGTCGCGGCATCCTGCGCGAAATCATAAGCGATCGCGCGCTTGTGTGCAGCATTGGCTAAGGAAAGGTGCCGAAAAGCCTCGGCCACATCGCCGATATCTTCCAGCTCTTTTGCCAAGGCGTACTGAATGCGCAGCGCATCCGCCGGCTCGCGAGCCTCGGCGAGCGCCGCCCTCAATCTCGGAACGTGATTGGCCCGCACAGTCTGTCGAGCGAGAATGGCGAGCGCATAATGGACGCGCGCATTGCCCGGATCGCGCGTCAGAATTTTCTCGTATTCGGCGCGAGCGTCGTCGACCTGACCGACGAAGCCCTGCGCTGCCGCAAGATTGTAGCGATAGTCCAGGTTGCCGGGCTCGGCGGAAACCGCCGCCGTGAAGGGCGCTATCGATGCTGCGTGATCGCCGAGGCGGGCCAGCACGCACCCGATTGTGTCGAGCGTTAGCGCGTCGGTTGGCGACAGCGCCATCGCCGCGCGCGCGGCGTCCGCGGCATGGCCATCCCGACGCACCAGGATGAGCAGCTTGGCTAACTGCGCTAGATGTTCCGATTGCGGCCCCCGGTCCACCGCCGCTTCGAGCAGCGGGATCGCCTTCGAGACATGGCCGGCTTCGGCCGCCGCCACCCCCAACAGGAAAAACCCCATCGGGTCCTGCGGGCTGGCAATTGTGAGTTCCCTGGCGGCGGCGACTGCCGCAGGCAGGTCACCGCGCCTAAGCGCTGCCCTTGCTTGCCCTTCGAGGCTCACGCGCGTGCCGAGGACGCCATCGCAAGGCCCTCGCCCCGAATGATCAATGAATGGATCAAGGAACTCTATGCTTCCGGAAACGGCAACTCGAAATCATCGCAACACTGGCACAGTTTCGAGCGAGAAGCGATTTCCTGGATGCCCGCTTTGACCTGACCGTGCCGTCTCGCCTCTCCCGGCGACGCCGTCACGTGACTCGAAGCACAGGAGCCACGATCAGGGCACCGTCGGTGAATGCAATGCTTCGGGGCTAGTGGCTATACTTATATTTACGGTCGGCGCCTGCGGCTTCAGATTGGAGCCGGTCTCGCATCATCGCCCCGTTGGTGTGCCGATGGAAATCGTCAGGACAAATGAATGCCGAACATCATCGTTACCAGCCGTGCCGGAGAACAGATCACGCTTGAGGCGCGGGCGGGCATGAGCATCATGGAGATCATCCGGGATGCCAGCGTCGACGATCCGTTCGCGCTGTGCGGCGGTGCCTGCTCCTGCGCTACGTGTCACGTGTACGTTGATCCAGCCTTTGCGGATCGGATGCCGGCCATGACCGAAGACGAAAGCGATCTGCTCGATAGTTCGGACCATCGTCAGGCCAACTCGCGTTTGTCCTGCCAGATCCCGTTCGATCCGGGGCTCGATGGGCTTAGGATCGACATCGCGCCCGACGCTTGAGGGAATGTGATTAGGTGGTCTGACCGAGCCTCCTCTATCGCCAATAATTTTGGCCAGGCGAAATTTCCGCCGCAAGCTATTGATAAAGAACGGTAAATGGTCGGGGAGACAGGATTCGAACCTGCGGCCCCCTGGTCCCAAACCAGGTGCGCTACCAGACTGCGCCACTCCCCGACGCCAACGGCCTGATCGTCTGGTGGAGCGCTGGGCGCTTCGCCGCTGACGGGAATCAGGCTGTCACTGAAGGGTGCCGCTTAGCTTAGTGTTGGCGTCAGTGAAAGTCGCGACTGGCGGGTAAAATGCGCACGTTACGCGGATGTCGTCCGCGCGGGACGTTGTCGCGCGGTAATTGGGGATGTTCGAACACGTCGGCGCGGCTCAGCTGCGGACGGGTCTCATGGTCTTCGGACAGGCGATCGAGCATGACGGTGCGGTCGATCACGTGCGCGCCCATCAGGTGGACCACGCCTTCTCCGCTATGCTGGACGATGCCGTGCACCTCCATCAGCCGCGAGGCCATGACCGGGCGGCGATATTTCTCGAAATCGCGCGCCCACAAAAGCACATTGGTGATGCCGGTTTCGTCCTCCAGCGTGATGAAGATCGCCTTGCCCTCGCCCGGACGCTGGCGGACCAGCACCACGCCCGCGACCCTGACGCGGGTGCCGTCTTTCGCCTTGCCAACCTCCTTGCAATTCAGCACGCCTTCGGTTGCGAACAGATCGCGCAGGAAAGACATGGGATGCGCCTTCAATGACAGGCGCGTGGTCTGGTAATCCGCTGCGACATGTTCGCTCAAGGGCATGGCGGGAAGCTGGGGATCCTCCTCCTGACCCAGTTCGCGCGCTTGCGCCGCGGCGAAAAGCGGGAGGGCATCGGTCGGCGTGCGCCGCACCTCCCACAAGGCTTGGCGGCGATCATGACCGAACGACCGGAAAGCGTCCGCGTCGGCGAGCACACGAAGCGCACGCGCCGGCAATTTAGCGGCACGCGCCAGTGCCTCGATCCGCTGCGACGGATCGCCCGCCCGGACCGTGCCTCGCGCGGCCATGATCGCCTCCGCCCATTCCTCCCTAAACCCGTCGATCTGGCGGAAGCCGAGTCGCACCGCAGGCGCGCCGGGGCCTGGTTCCAGCTTATTGTCCCAATCGCTGTGCGCCGCGTCGATCTCGCGCACCTCGACTTGATTGTCGCGCGCGTCGCCGACGATCTGTGCGGGGGCGTAGAAACCCATCGGTTGGGAATTGAGCAAAGCCGCGCAGAACGCGGCGGGGTGGCGCTTCTTCAGGAACGCTGAGATATAGACCAGGATCGCGAAGCTGAGTGCGTGGCTTTCCGGGAAGCCATAGCTGCCGAAGCCTTTGATCTGGTCGAAGCAGCGTTGCGCGAACTCCTGCGAATAGCCGCGCCTGGTCATGCCGCCCACCATCTTTTTCTCGAATTGCGGCATGGTGCCGACATTGCGAAAGGTCGCCATCGCGCGGCGGAATTTGTTGGCGTCGGACGGGCTGAATTCGGCGGCGGTGATAGCGAGCTTCATCGCCTGTTCCTGGAACAGGGGCACGCCCAACGTCTTGCCCAGGATTTCGTGCAGCTCGCGCGGATTATTGGGTTTGGCGGGCGAGGGGAAAAGGACTGCTTCCTTGCCCTGCCGCCGCCGCAGATAAGGATGCACCATATTGCCCTGGATCGGGCCGGGGCGGACGATCGCCACCTGGATGACGAGATCGTACAGCATTCGCGGACGCAAGCGGGGGAGCATGTTCATCTGCGCGCGGCTTTCGACCTGGAAGACGCCGATGCTCTCGCCGTCGCAGAGCATATCGTATACGTCGCCTTGTTCCTTCGGCAGGTCGTCGAGCGTGTAATCCTGGCCCTGACCCTGTCCGTCAAAGTCGCGGATCAGGTCGAACGCCTTGCGGATGCAGGTCAGCATGCCGAGCGCCAACACGTCGACCTTCATCAGCTTGAGCGCGTCGATGTCGTCTTTGTCCCATTCGATGAAGGTGCGCTTTTCCATCGCGGCGTGATGGATCGGCACGGTCTCGTCGAGCCGATGTTCGGTCAACACATAACCGCCGACATGCTGCGACAGATGGCGGGGAAAGGGCGCCTCCAGCAACTTGGCGACGAAATGGTTGAGGCGTTCGATCTCGGGATTGTCGAGGTCGAAGCCGGTCTCCTTGAACCGCTCCTCCTCCATCTGGGTGGAGTAACTGCCCCACACGGTGCTCACGAGCCGGGTGGTGACGTCCTCCGTCAGACCGAGCGCCTTGCCCACCTCGCGCACCGCCGATCGCGATCGGTAATGGATGACGGTCGCGACGATGCCAGCACGGTGGCGGCCGTAGCGCTCATAGACATATTGCATCACCTCCTCGCGCCGTTCGTGCTCGAAATCGACGTCGATATCGGGGGGCTCGTCGCGATCCTCCGACATGAAGCGCGAGAAGAGCAGATCATGCTCGGTCGGATCGACCGAAGTGATGCCGAGCAGATAGCAGACCATCGAATTGGCGGCTGAACCACGCCCCTGGCAAAGAATGCCCTTCGAGCGCGCGAAGCTGACCAGATCGTGCACCGTCAGGAAATAATAAGGCAGGTCCTTGCGGCTGCCGATCAGCGCGAACTCCTCGTCCAGCAAGGCGGGCAATTTGGCGGGCGCGCCGTCGGGCCATTTCTTGGCGGCGGCTTCCGCGACGAGATGCTTGAGCCAAGCGAGCGGCTCCCATCCGTCGGGCACGGGTTCATGCGGATATTCATATTTGAGGTCGTCGAGGTCGAAGCGGACGCGCGCGTGGAAGCGTGGAGTTTCTTCAATCGCCTCGGGATAGGCGCGGAACAGGCGCACCATCTCGGCAGGCGCTTTCAGATGGCGTTCGGCATTGACCTCGAACCTTTTGCCGCCTTCCTGCACAGTGATGCCGAGCCGGATCGCAGTCAGTACATCCTGCAACGGACGATCTTCGGGCGCGGCGTAGAGTGCGTCGTTGATCGCGAGCAGGGGGATGTCAGCCGTGCGGGCAAGCTTGGCCAGTTTGGCGAGCCTTCGTGCGTCCGCGCCTGACCGCCGCATTGCTGCGCCAAGCCAGACGCGATCAGGCGCGACGGAACGTAAGGCGACGAGGGTGCGGGTGAGGATGTCTTGGGATGGGCGCTGAGGAAAAGGGATGACATTGCCACCCTTTGCTCCGTCATTCCCGCGAAGGCGGGAATCCACTGAGCCGCAGGGGCTGGCCTCTCGGTGGATTCCCGCCTTCGCGGGAATGACGAAAAGAGGCGGGGATGGTGCCTCCTTCCCGTCGGACGGCAGGATCGTCTGCTTCTCCGCCTTGCGTTCCTGACCCTCATCCTCGCGACGTGTGCTGGCCGGCAGCACGATCAGCAGCAAATCTTCGTGGAAGGTCAGCAGGTCGTCCAGTCGCAGCACGCAATCGCCCTTGTCCGCGCGCAGGTTGCCGGTGGAAAGCAGGCGGCATAGCCGCCCCCAGCCATGACGCGTTTCGGGATAAGCGATGATGTCGGGCGTGCCGTCGGCAAAGATTAGGCGCGCGCCGGTGACGAGCTTGAAATCAGGCGGGGGCTCGCCCAGCACCTCATGGCATTTGTTACGCGCATCCTTGAGCGCGAGCCACACGCGCACCACGCCCGCGACCGTGTTGCGGTCGGCAATGCCCAGTCCGGCATGACCCAGCTCGAACGCGCGCGCGAGCAGGTCCACGCCGTTGCTCGCGCCATGGAGGAAGGAGAAGTGGCTCGCGCAGGCGAGCTCGACATAGGCCGGGCCGGTCATGCGAACAGCCCGTGCAGATACCAGTCGGGCGCTGTGCCACCGCTCTCATGCAAGCCATGGCGGAACAGCCAGAAACGATGCCCGGCTTCATCCTCGACCCGATAATAATCGCGGGGCTTGCCGCCGCGGTCGCGCCGCCGCCACCATTCGGCGGCGATCCGTTCAGGGCCCTCCCAGCGCGTGATGCCATAGCTCTTCCCGCGCCAGGTGAAGCGCATCGGCGGTCCGTCCGGCACTTCCGACATGACCGCGCCGACCGGCTGGGGCGGATCGAATAAGCGCAGGGGCCGCATCGGCGGCTCGCCTTCCGGCGCCGTCTCCCATTTCGGGGTCTTTGACGGTGCGCAAACGGCGGCGGCGCATTCGGGGATGTACGTATTTTCGGGCTGCACGCGATGGACGCGCCGCGCGCCCAGCCGGACCGACAGGCGGTCGATCAGCTCGGCCAGATCCTCCGCATGTCGCGACGGCGCGAGATGGTCGTCCTGTCGCGCCACCAGCGCCTCGCATTGGCCGACATCGAGCCGGATCATATCGAAGCCGAAGCCGGGGTCGATCGGGTCGGACAGCGTATCGACCCGCTCGCGGAACAGCCGGATCAGCAAAGCGGGGTCGCGCGTCGGTTGCCCGGTGCCCACCTCTACGCTCATGATCGCGCCGTCGCTGCGGAAGAAGCGCGCGACGAAGCGACGCCCACCTTCGTGCCGTTCGAGCAGGGTCTGCGCGGCCTCATGACCCAGTTCCTCCAGGCAGGCGAGCGCATCCTCGACCCGCGCGATCAGTTCGGCGAAGCGCCGCAAGGCGAAGATTGGGGAAAGCGGGCGTTCGGGGCTGATGTGCCGATCCTGCTCGCCGAGCAGGCGGCCGAGGCGAATGGCGAGATCGCCGAAACGCGCCGCGAGCATCTTACGTGGGCGACGCGCGAGATCGTCGATCGTCTTGAGCCCGGCGCGGCGCAAGGCGAGGGTCACCGCCGGATCGGCCTCGAGCGCTTCCACGGGCAGGTTGAGCAGTTCCTTCGCCTTGTGCCCGAACCGCGCCAGCGCACGGGCCTGCTCGGGCGTGTCGCCAAAGGCGCAGAAGGCGGTGATGCCGCTTGCTTCCAGCCGTCGCACGAGATCGGACTTGAGGCCCGTCTCGCCGCCGAAGCCGTGCGCGCAACCACTAATGTCGAGGATCGCGCCGTCAGGCGGTTCGGCTGCGGCCATCGGCGTATAGCGCGCGCAGCCCGCGACGATCCGCGCGAGCAGGCGCGCTTCGGCATCATGGTCGCGGTCGAGCGCGACCAGCGCGGGTATTCGCGCGCGCGCATCGGCAAGCGTGAGATCGGGGGTAAGACCAAGCGCTATCGCGCCGCGCGACAAGGCGGTCAGCCGCATCGCATTCTTGAGCTTCTCGACGAAGACGATGGGCAGATCCTCCCCGCAAGCGGAATTACCCAGTCGCCAGATATTCTCCGCCAGCATCGGCAGCCAGATCGCGAGATAGCGGCGTGAAGGAGGCGCGGTCACGATCCCACTCCAGCGTCCAGCCATAAGAAGGCGCACCGCCGCGCTGGCGCAGCAGATCGAGCGCGAAAGCGGGGGAACCGGGCGCATTGGCGTCCAATGCCCGCGATCGCGCCGCGGCCAACCGCCAGCGCGTGGTCGCCGCCGACGGTGCATGCGGATCGGCGGTACGCAGCAGGATCGCGGTCGTGCCCGACGCCTCCGCGAACAAGGTCAGCCGCCGGCTGGCGGTCAGATCGAGCAGGCGCGCGGGGCCTGCGGGCGCGATAACCGTCGCCCCCGGCGCGGGCGAGCGCACCACATCGCCCGCCGCGCGCAGCAGGCTTTTCTCGTCCGGCGCGTTCACGAACAGGATGCGCGCCGGATCGATTCCCAATTCGGCCAGGCCAGGCGGATAGAGCTGCCCCTGCCGCGCCTGCTGCTCGACCCAGACGATCGTGCCCCTGGCGCCAGCCGCCTTCAACGCCAGCAGTAAGGCAAAGGCCGTGGCGCTCGGCATATCCTCCGTCTGTGCCGGCCAGAGTTCGTGCAGCCGGGCGGCGGCCAATCCGCCACCCAATGCGTCGTCCAGTTTTGGTATGCCCAACGCGACGCGCACGGGCATTGCGATCGGCTCCGCTTGCGCGAGGACGATTTTCGGCAACGGGCCGACAGGGCGCTTGCGCGCGGGGAGAGGCGGCGACTCGCACGTCATTTGTTCGCTTTATGTTCTAATTTCCGACTCTCCACAACGAGAGTCAAGCACGGCTGTTCCTATGGCCCCGAGCTGGTATTAGGCGGCCCGTCCAACAGGAGGAGAGGCCCATGTTCCGCACGCTCGATCCCAGCATCTCGGTCTTCGGGCAGATCGAGCCCGAGGATGTCGCAGCGGCCAAGGCACAAGGCTTCACCGCGATCATCAACAATCGCCCGGACGATGAACAGCCCGGCCAGCCCGCGGGCGCCGAGATCGAGGCAGCGGCCAAGGCAGCCGGGCTCGATTATGTGTCGATTCCGGTCGATCATTCCGGTTTCGCGGAATGGCAGGTCGCGGCGATGGCCGACGCGCTGGGACACGCATCGGGGCCGGTGCTGGCTTTTTGCCGATCCGGCACGCGCTCGACCTTCCTGTGGGCGCTCGCGCGGCACCGCCTGGGCGACGATGGCGAGGCGCTGATCGCGAAGGCCGCCGGCGCGGGGTACGATCTCGCCCCGATCCGATCGATCCTGAGCGTATAAAAAAGGCCGGCGGATCGCTCCGCCGGCCAGTCGTTCGCAGGAGGAACCCCTGGAGGGGCGGGCCTATGGCCCGCCCCGAACTTGTCAGTAGTGGTAGGCCCGCTCGCCATGCTCGGCGATGTCGAGACCCTCGTGCTCGACTTCCGGCGAGACCCTGAGGCCGAACACCTTGTCGATCACGAAGAAGAGGATCAGCGAGACCACGCCCGACCAGACGAGGGTGGTCAGCACGCCCTGGCACTGCACCCAAACCTGGTGCCACATGTCATAGGTGCCGGCGACCATCGTGCCTGGCTTGGTCGTGTAGTCGGCGATGCCCTGACCGCCCCAGGCGGGGTTGTCGAGGAAACCGGTCATGATCGCGCCGGTGATGCCGCCGACGCAGTGGACACCGAACACGTCCAGGCTGTCGTCATAGCCGAACTTCCGCTTCACCACCGAGACGAAGAAGAAGCAGATCGGCGAGACCATCAGGCCGAGCACGACCGAGCCCATCGTTCCGGCATAACCCGAGGCGGGGGTGACCGCGACGAGGCCGGCGACCACGCCCGAGGCGCAACCGAGCAAGCTCGCCTTGCCGCGCACGATCTGTTCGACGACCATCCACGAAAAGCCGGCCGCGGCGGTGGCGATCATGGTGTTCATGAAGGCAACCGAAGCGATGCTGCTGGCTTCGAGGTTGGAGCCGGCGTTGAAGCCGAACCAGCCCACCCACAGCAGGCTTGCGCCGATCATGGTCATGGTGAGCGAGTGCGGAGGCATCGGCTCATTCGGGTAACCGAGACGCTTACCGATCACGAGGCAGCCCATCAGACCGGCGATACCGGCATTGATGTGCACCACGGTGCCGCCGGCGAAGTCGAGCGCGCCCTTGTAGAAGAGCCAGCCCGAGTCCAGGCTCGCCGCGTCGAGATCCGCGCCGCCCTTGATCGCGGCAGCGGCCATGACGTCCGGGCCGCCCCAGTACCAGACCATGTGCGCGACCGGGAAATAGACCAGGGTCACCCACAGAGCCACGAACAGCATCAGCGGCCAGAACTTCACGCGTTCCGCGAAGCTGCCGATGATCAACGCGGGCGTGATCATCGCGAACGTCATCTGGAACAGGACGTAGGTCAGTTCCGGAATATAGACGCCGTTCGAGAAGGTCGCCGCCTTGGCGCTGGAGTCCACGCCCTTGAGGAAGAGCTTGGTGAAGGGGTTGCCGACGAACTGGTTGAGGCCGGTGAACGTCTCCGAATAGCCCCAGCAGACCCAGATCAGCCCGACCATGCAGACGATCATCAGCACCTGGGTGAGCACCGACAGCATGTTCTTGGTGCGGACGAGGCCGCCATAGAACAGGGCCAGGCCCGGGATCGACATCATCAGGACGAGCAAGGTCGAAACCAGCATCCAGGTGTTGTCGCCCTTGTCCACGGTTGCGGGCGGAATGGGCGATGCGGGCGCGGCGGCTGCCGTCGCCTGCGCGAGCGCGGGATGGGCGAGGAGGGCGGCTACGCCCACCGTGCCGAGCCCGGCCAATATCTTGGTCGAAAGCTTCATGATTCCCCCTGTCCCTTAGAGCGCCGTCTCGTCGGTCTCGCCGGTGCGGATCCGCACCACCTGACCGAGATCGAGCACGAAGATCTTGCCGTCGCCGATCGCGCCGGTGTTCGCGGATTGCTGGATCGCTTCGACCACGCGCAATGCGAGGTCGGAGCTGCAGGCCACTTCGACTTTGATCTTGGGCACCATGTTCGTGCTGTATTCAGCACCACGGTAGATCTCGGTCTGGCCCTTCTGGCGGCCGAAGCCTTTGACTTCGGTAACCGTCATGCCCGCAACGCCGAGCGCGGACAAAGCCTCGCGCACGTCGTCGAGCTTGAACGGTTTTATGATAGCTATAACGAGTTTCATTCCACCTCCCTGTTCAGCGCCTCGTCTCGCTTCGCAAAAGGCGTGCCAAAGGAACCAAAGAGGGAGAAGGTCGTTACGGCGGCTTTTCTTTCGCCCGCCGCTTAAGCATTTCGGGCCGGATGCCTATTATTTAGGCATATTCCGCGCCGAAAGCGGGGCTCACCAGTCTCGGGTTTCGGCGATGGCTTCGGCTTCGCCCGGCCGGTCCGGACGACCGAGCGCCGCATTGCGCGCGGGAAAGCGGCCGAAGCGCGCGACGATATCGCGGTGCATATGCGCGTATTTGACCTGCTCGGCTTCGCCCAATTGCTCGAACAGCCCGACCGACCGATCCTGCATCGCCATGTCCTCGCTGTGCATGAAGGGCATGTAGAGGAAGCAGCGTTCCTGGTGCGTGAGCGATTGGTCGAGCCCACGATCTACCGTGCGCTTGGCGATTTCCAGGGCGAGCGCGTCGGTTGCGAAGGCGTCGGCGCGCCCGCGAAACATGTTGCGTGGAAATTGGTCGAACAGCAAAATTGCCGCCAGCGCATCGCGGGCGGTGCCCAGAAAGCACTCGGCCGAACGCGCGTGCCATTGCTCCCATGTGGGAAGGAACCGCGTGCGGATCGTCTCGTCGGTCTGGTCCGATCGCGTCCACCAACGGGCTGACCCGATCTCGCGAAACCAGAAGTCGAGGATGACGCGCGTGGCATCGGGGACCTGGCATTGCCGATCCATAGTCTCGGCGCGCCTGATCGCGGGTAGGGCCGCGAGCACCGCTTCGCGCCCGATCCGGATCAGTTCGACCGCCCGCGTGAAGGCGCTGGTGCCGATATGGCCGGCGGGGATGGTGATCAGCACATCGGGCGGATCGAGCGCGATTGCCTGGCGCGTCTGCTGGATGGTCATCATCAGGAAAGCGGAGCGGACGGTACCGAGCGCGGAGGGGTGGCCGTCGGGCGAACTGGCCCGGATATAGCCGGCATAGTCGCCCATCAGGTCTATCGCGACGACCGGGCGGCTCCCCGCCAGCACACGGGCCGCGCCGACCGGCAGGTTGGAAACCATGCCACCATCGATCAGCAATCGCCCGTCGCGCTCGATCGGGCGAAAGATGCCGGGCAGTCCGATCGATGCCTGGGCTGCGGTGACAGCGGGGCCGGAGGTGAGCCTCACTTCCTCGCCGGTTCTGAGGTCGGCGGCGACGAGGGCAACCGGGATTGGCAGATCCTCGAGTTGGATCGCGCCGATATGCTGCTCGAGCTCGCGCGCGATCCGGCGTCCCCCAAGCCAGGCGCCGCGCCCAAGGTGCGGATCGAGATATGCGAGTACATGGCGATGGGTCGCGCCCAGTGCGATCGCTTCCAATATGTCGAGCCGGTCGGCGGCAAAGCTGAGCGCCGCGAGCGCGCCGATCGAGGTGCCGGCGACCGCTTCGATCTGTATTCCTTCTTCCTGCAGCGCCTGCAGCGCGCCGATATGGGCCCAACCCCGCGCGGCGCCGCCCCCGAGGGCGAGGGCGATGCCGGCGGGAGGTTTTGGAATGTCTTCGGCCTGGTTCAACACCCTTCGTCCCGGCTGGCTCGAACTCTGCTCGATGCGAATGGTTCTGTGCGGCAGCTATGTAGCCGTGCCGCCCACCGTGATGCCGTCGATCAGCAGGGTCGGCTGGCCGACGCCCGCGGGGACGGACTGGCCGCCCTTGCCGCAGACGCCGACGCCTTCGTCGAGCGCCATGTCGTTACCGATCGCCGCGACCTTGGTCAGCACGGTCGGACCGTCGCCGATCAAGGTCGCGCCCTTGATCGGCGCACCGAGCTTGCCATTCTCGATCTTGTAGGCCTCGGTGCAGCTGAACACGAACTTGCCGCTGGTGATGTCGACCTGGCCGCCGCCGAACGACTTGGCATAGATGCCGTTCTTGACCCGGCTGAGAATCTCGCCGGGATCCTCCTTGCCGCCATACATGAAGGTGTTGGTCATGCGCGGCATCGGCGCGTGCGCGAAGCTTTCGCGGCGGCCATTGCCGGTCGGCGCGACGCCCATCAGCCGGGCGTTCAGGCGATCCTGGATATAGCCCTTGAGGATTCCGTCCTCGATCAGCACGTTGGTCTGGGTCGGCGTGCCTTCGTCGTCGATGGTAAGGCTGCCGCGGCGCCCTTCGATCGATCCGTCGTCGACCACGGTCACGCCGGGTGCGGCGACGCGCTCGCCGATCCGGCCGGCGAAGGCGCTGGTGCCCTTGCGGTTGAAATCACCCTCCAGCCCATGGCCGACCGCCTCATGCAGCAGCACGCCCGGCCAGCCTGGGCCGCACACCACGGTCATCTCGCCCGCAGGCGCCGCCACGCTGTCGAGATTGACGATCGCCTGGCGCAGCGCCTCGTCGATCGCACGGTTCCAGGTCGCCGGCTCGAACAGCCGGTCGTAGAGATAACGGCCGCCGAGGCCGAAGAAGCCATTCTCGCGCCGGCCATTCTGCTCGACCACGATCGAGACATTGAGCCGGACGAGCGGGCGCACGTCATGCGCGACGAAGCCGTCGCGGCGCACGATCTCGATCACACTCCATGATCCCGACAGGCCGACCGAGACCTGCTGGACCCGTGGGTCGCGCGCGCGGGCGGCGGCGTCGACCTCCTGGCACAGAGCGACTTTGCGCGCGAACGGGATCGCCGAAAGCGGATCGTCGGTGGTGTAGAGCTGGGCGTTGGTCCGGCGCGGGGCGGCGGCAAGGCTGCCTTTCGCGGGATCGAGCAACGTCATCGTCTCGGCGGCGCGGATGATCGCAGCCTCGCTGATTTCGTTGGCGTGCGCAAAGGCGGTGGTCTCGCCCGACAGGCCGCGCAGGCCGAAGCCCGCCTGCGTATTGAAATCGGCGGTCTTCAATCGGCCGTCGTCGAAGCCGAACGCCTCGCTTGCAATATATTGCAGGTAAAGCTCGCCATCGTCGCAATTGCGGAGCGCGTCGCCCGTCAGGCGCACCGCCTGTTCTGGATCGAGGTCGCGGTAGAGGAAGCGGCGGGGATCGGCGAGACTGGTCATGCGAGGGATATAAGCGCTTCGCCCGCGCCCTGTAACCCTCTCTCCGTCACCCCAGTGAAAGCCGGGGTCTCACGAGAATAGGTTCCGGCCGACCCAGACCCCAGCTTTCGTGGGGAGGACGTTTCTAGTGCGCCGCTTCGGCGTCCGCCGGGCCGCCGACGAGGATGAAACGCCGGTCGCAATAGCCGCAGTCGACATAGCCCTTTTCGTCGATCTCGAGATAGACGCGGGGGTGACCGAGGGCGGCGCCGCCGGGAATTTCGCGCGCGCCGTCACAGGCGACTCGGGAGGTGGCGACTCGGGAGGTTTCGGGAGCGGGCTGCATAGGCGCCGCCGATAGCGCGGGCGCGGGCCGAAGATCAACGGCGGTTGCGTGCAACTCCCCACTTCCCTAGACGCCGCTCGATAAATCGGGATGGACCTGTCCCTTTTCCGTTCGCCCTGAGCTTGTCGAAGGGCTGTCTTTTTTCTTGGAAGAAGGCAGGACAGGGCTTCGACAAGCTCAGCCCGAACGGACTTGGCCGGGCGCCCGTCTTCCAGGAGATTTTCCCTACATGACCGAACCCACGCTCGACATCGTCGCGATCGGCAACGCCATCGTCGACGTGATTGCCCAGGCCGACGACGCCTTCGTCACCAGCGAGGGTGTCGCCAAAGGCTCGATGCGGCTGATGGACGAAGCGACGAGCGACAGCCTCTATTCGCGCATGGGCCCGGGCCGCGAGATCAGCGGCGGGTCCGCGGCCAACACGGTCGCGGGCATGGCGATGATGGGCGCGAAGTGCGGCTTCATCGGCCAGGTGGCGGACGACCAGCTGGGTGAGGTGTTCGCGCACGATATTCGTGCCAATGGCGTGATCTTCAACACCCAGGTCCGTTCGGGCCAGCCTTCGACCGCACGCTGCTTGATCCTGGTTACCCCCGATGCGCAGCGCACGATGAACACCTTCCTCGGCGCCTCGCAATTCCTGCCCGAATCCGCCCTCGATCGCGATCTGATTGCCTCGGCGAAGATTCTCTATCTCGAAGGCTATCTGTGGGATCCGGAAGAGCCGCGCGCCGCGATGCGCGCCGCGATCAAGATCGCGCGGGACGCGGGCCGCAAAGTGGCATTCACGCTGAGCGACACCTTCTGCATCGCCCGACACGGCGACGACTTCCGCAAGCTGCTGGGTGAAGGCGTCGTCGATATATTGTTCGCCAACGAAAGCGAATTGCTAGCGCTGGCCGGCGGCGATGATTTCGAAGGCGCGCTGCAATCCATTGCAGGTTCCGTGGAAACTCTGGTGGTGACGCGTGGCGCACATGGCGCGGTCGCGGTCCAGAAAGGCGAGCGCGTCGGCGTTCCGGCCGAGCCGATCGAGAGGATTGTCGATACGACCGGTGCGGGCGATCTGTTCGCGGCGGGCTTCCTCGCCGGCCAGGTTCAGGGACGGTCGCTGGAGGATAGCCTGCACATGGGGGCTATCGCCGCGGCAGAAGTCATCTCGCATTATGGCGCGCGGCCCGAGGCCAAGCTGGACGAGCTGATCAAGGCCCGGCTCGGCTAACCCTTCGCCTGGCGCAAAGAAAAACGGCCTGGGAGGAAGCTCCCAGGCCGTTTTTTGTTGCGTTTCAGATCTTGGTGCCGGGCTGCGGCGGCTCCAGGTCGTGATAGGCCTCTTCCTCCGGCACATCGACCACCCCGCGGCCGACGTGGCTGCGTGAGCGGCTGTAGAGGAAATAGATCAGCAGCCCGAACGCGCCCCAGATCGGGAGCACCAGGATCGCGGTCAGCGGCAGCGAGATGTACAGATAGAGGCAGCCGAAGATCGCGAGCGGCGCGATGATCCACACGAAGGGCATGCGGAATGGCCGGCGGCGTGACGGATCGACTTTGCGCAAGACCATCACCGATATCGCCACCATCAGGAAGGCGAAGAGTGTGCCCGAGTTGGAGTAATCGGCGAGCTTGCCCACCGGCAGAACCGCCGCGGCAACCGTTGCGCCAATGCCGGTCACGATCGTCACGACATGCGGCGTGCGGTAGCGCGGGTGGACCGACGCCAGCTTCTCCGGCAGCAGGCCGTCACGGGCCATGGTGAAGAAAACGCGGGTCTGGCCGAACATCATCATCAGCACGACCGACGGGAGCGCAAGCACGGCGGCGAGGCCGACCAGGCGGCCAATCTTGTGCCAGCCGATCGTGTCGAGCACATGGACCAAAGCTTCCTTGGAGCAGACCAAAGGCTCGAGTGCGCCGCTTGCAACCACCGATGCGCAACGCCCGGCCATCTCGGCCGAACCAGGCGAGAGCGCCACTCCTGCGGTCATTTGCGGCTGCGCCCCGATCGCGCCGATCGCGCCGGACGCCACCAGCAGATAGAAAAGCGTGCAGATGAAAAGGCTGCAAATCAGCCCGATCGGCACGTTGCGCTGCGGGTTCTTGGTTTCCTCGGCCGCGGTCGAAACCGCATCAAAGCCGACATAAGCGAAGAAGATCGAAGCCGCCGCGCCCATCACGCCCGTGGCGCCGGTGGGCATGAAGGGGTGGAAATTATCGGCGTTCAGTACCGGGATCGTGAGGAAGATGAAGGCGGTCAGAGCCGTGATCTTGATCGCGACCAGCACCGCGTTGACGCGCGCGCTCTCGGTCGTGCCGACGATAAGCAGCCAGGTAACCAGGCCCGAGATGATGATCGCCGGCACGTTGATCCATCCGCCGACCTGTAATGCGGCGGTAAGATCGGCCGAAGGTGTCGCGCCGAACGCGAGTTGGACCTTGGCCATCAACGCGTCGGCGTTGCTGAGCGCGGCGGGGAAGTTGATCCCCAATCCCCTCAGCAATCCAACCGCGTGATTTGACCAGCCGACCGCGACCGCGCTCGCGCCGACCGCATATTCGAGGATCAGTGCCCAGCCGACCATCCAGGCCAGCAATTCGCCGACCACCGCATAAGTGTAGGTGTAGGCCGATCCCGAAACCGGGACCATCGAGGCGAGTTCCGAATAGCAGAGCGCCGCAACCGCGCAGACGAAGCCCGCGACCACGAACGACAACAACATGCCGGGGCCAGCTTTCTGCGCCGCCTCCGACGTTAGCACGAAGATACCCGTACCGATCACCGCGCCGATGCCGAGCATCGTCAGCTGGAACGCGCCGAGAGTTCGGAGCAGCCCCTTCTTCTCCGCGGTGAGCAGGATGGCGTCCAAAGGTTTGACGCGGTCAAACAGCATGCAAATTCCCCTAAGAGGCGCCTCGTAGGCGCCTGTGCTTATGGGACGCGGAGCCTAACGGCTTGTCACGTTAGCGCAATAGGTGTGCTGTGAGCCGTCACCCGGCGAGCATTGGCCCCAACGGGCGCCCACCGAACAGATGGACATGTAGGTGCGCAACCTCCTGGCCGCCATGTCCGCCGGTATTGGCAAGCAGGCGGTAACCCGGCGCGACCAGGCCATTGTCGCGAGCAACCTTGCCGACCGCGCGCACGAAGCCGGCGATCTCCGCTTCGGAAGCCTTGGCGGCGAAATCGTCCCAAGACGTGTAAAGCCCCTTGGGGATCACCAATATGTGGATCGGCGCGCGCGGCTGGATATCGTGGAAGGCAAGGGCGAATTCGTCCTCATAGACTGTCTTCGCCGGTATCTCGCCGCGCAGGATGCGCGCGAAGATGTTGCTGTCGTCATAGGGAAGAGTGGCGTCGATCGGCATGGTACATCCCTCTTCGGTCGAGGCGCATCCTGGCATTCGCCCTGCGACCGCGCCTAATCGCGAAAGGGTGTTCGAAACAAGACGCGACCGCAGCGCATCAGGCGGCCCGCGCGCGACATCGCTCTGTCATCAATCATGGTTAAGTCCCCGTAACCATTTCATCCAAGAGGGACATTATGCGCCACACATTGGCTGCCGGCCTGCTGCTTTCCGCCGTCGCGACTCTTCCGGCCCAGGCCGCCATCACGCTGCTGGCACAAGGCGTGCTGGGCGGCACCAGCGATCGGTCCGGGCTGACGGGGACGCTGGAAAACGGGCTCGCCGCGAACGTCCTCGGCGGCATGGGCTCCGGTCTGACCTATGCAGGCGGAAATACCTTCCTCGCGGTGCCCGACCGCGGGCCGAACGCCACGTCCTACAATTCCGCGGTGGACGATACCGTAAGCTATATCAGCCGGTTCCACACCCTCTCGTTGGCGCTGACAGCCAATGGCGGCGGCTCGGGTCTGCCCTTCACGCTTACGCCGACGCTCCAGAGCACGACCCTGCTCTTTAGCAGCACGCCGCTGGCTTATGGCAGCGGTGCGGGTCTGGGCACGCAGAAAAACGGCCAGCCGCTCGGCTCCGGCGCGCCCGCGGAGAATTCGGCCGGTAGATATTATTTCTCGGGACGTTCGGACAATTTCGCGCCGGGCAGTTCGGGCAATCCTGCCAATGCGCGCTTCGATCCCGAATCCATCCGCGTATCGAACGACGGCAAATCGGTCTTCATTTCGGACGAATACGGACCCTATGTCCGCCAGTTCAATCGCGCGACCGGCACGCTGATCAAGACCTTCACCCTGCCGGTCAATCTCGACGTGGCCACCCTGTCCCCGAACGGGAAGACCGAAACCAGCACAAACATCAGCGGCCGTACCGACAATAAGGGGATGGAAGGGCTCGCGATTACGCCCGACGGCAAGACTCTGGTCGGCATCATGCAGGCGGCGCTGATCCAGGACGCGGCCATCAAGGCGACGAAGAAGATGGTCCGCATCGTGACGATCGACATCGCCACCGGCGCGACCAAGGAATTTGGCTATATGCTCACCGCAGGATCGGGCGTGAGCGAGATCACCGCGATCAACGATCACGAATTCCTGGTCGACGAGCGGGACGGCGCGGGGCTTGGCGACGGCACCAGCGCGGTCGCAAAGCAATTCTTCAAGATCGACATCAGCGGCGCGGTCGACATCACCGCCAAGAGCGGTGCTGAGGCGGCCGCCGCGGCGGTTGCGAAGACGCCGTTCCTCGACCTCGTCGCCGCGCTCAACGCGAAGGGCATCGGCAGCGACCAGATCCCGGCCAAGATCGAAGGCATCACCTTCGGTCAGGACGTGACCTATGGCGGCGATCTTTACCACACGCTTTTCGTGTCCAACGACAACGACTTTGTGCCGGGCATAGCTGGACCCAACCAGTTCTTCGTTTTCGGTTTCAAGGACAGCGATCTGCCGGGTCTGGTCCAGCAGCGCATCGCCGCAGTGCCGGAATCGGCAACCTGGGCGATGATGATCATGGGTTTCGGGTTCGTCGGCGGCGCGTTGCGGGCTGGTCGCAAGCCCGCGGTCAGCTTCGGCTAATCCATTTTAAAGGGAGAGGCCGCCGGGCTACGGCCCGGCGAGTCTTCGTTCGTCGGAACGAGAAGGCGCGCTGATTCCAGCCGCTCAAGCCGAACGGCCGGCCTTCTCCTCGTGACCGGAGGTGCCCTCGCGCCGCTCCAATTCCGCCAACACATCGGCGAGCGGCACGTCGGCATCGGCGAGTAAAACCATCAGGTGGAAGATGATATCTGCCGCCTCGCTGGTGAGCGACGCCTTGTCCTCTGCGAGCGCGGCGACAATCGCCTCGACCGCTTCCTCACCCAGCTTGCGCGCAATCTTGGGGCGACCCTTGGCAAACAGGCTTGCAACATAGGATGACGCCGGATCGGCGCCCTTGCGGCTGGCGATCGTCGCTTCGAGGCGGGTGAGGGTGTCGGCCATGAACGCGGCTTAGCCTGCGTGCGACCGAACGGGCAATCCCGCCGCCGCCAAGGCCGCGTGCGCTTCGGCAACAGTATGTTCGCCGAAATGGAAGATCGAGGCGGCGAGGACCGCGCTTGCATGGCCTTCGGTCACACCCGCGACAAGGTCGTTGAGCGTGCCGACGCCGCCGCTGGCGATCACCGGCACCGATACCGCGTCGGCGATCGCGCGCGTCAGCGCCAGATCGTAGCCGCCTTTGGTGCCGTCATTGTCCATCGACGTGACCAGCAATTCGCCGGCGCCCAGTTGGGCGAGCCGCACCGCATGCTCGATCGCATCGATGCCCGTGGCGCGGCGGCCGCCATGCGTGAAAATCTCCCATCGGCCTTTGTCGACCGCCTTGGCGTCCACCGCGCCGACCACGCATTGCGCGCCGAAGCGGTCGGCAAGGTCCGCCGCCAGCTCGGGCCGCGCGACCGCGGCCGAATTGATCGCGACCTTGTCCGCGCCAGCCAGCAACAAAGCGCGTGCATCCTCGGGCGTGCGCACGCCGCCGCCTACAGTCAACGGCATGAAACAGACCGAAGCCGTGCGCGCGACCACGTCCAGGATCGTGCCGCGCGCCTCGTGGCTGGCAGTAATGTCGAGAAAACAGAGCTCGTCCGCACCGGCGGCGTCATAGACCTTCGCCTGCTCGACCGGATCGCCGGCATCGGCAAGGTCGAGAAACTGCACGCCCTTGACCACGCGCCCGCCCGCGACGTCGAGGCAGGGAATGACGCGGACGCGGACAGTCACAAGCTCTCGTCGCGCGACAGCCGCAGCGCTTTCCTGAGGTCGAGCGTACCCTCATAGAGCGAGCGGCCGCAGATCACGCCTTCGATGCCGTCACTCGCATGGCGCGCGAGGTCGGCGATATCGACCAGGCCCTTGACGCCGCCGCTTGCGATCACCGGCAGTCGTGTGCCGCGCGCCAGTTCGGCGGTGGCGCGCACGTTGCAGCCCTTGAGCATGCCGTCGCGGCCGACATCCGTGAACAAGGCGGCCGCGACGCCGACGTCGGCGAAGCGGTTGGCGAGCTCGACCGCGGTCAGGTCGGAAACCTCGGCCCAGCCGTGCGTGGTGACCATGCCGTCGCGCGCGTCAACCGCGACCACGATCCGCCCGGGCAATGCGCGCGCGGCTTCGCGCACCAGCTCAGGATCCTTGAGCGCGGCGGTGCCGATCACGACCCGCCACACGCCGCGTTCGAGCCAGCGCTCGATCGCGGCGCGGTCGCGGATGCCACCGCCGACCTGGACCTTGCCGGGAAAGCTCTCGACGATTTCGGCTACACAATCGCCGTTGACCGAGGCGCCGGCGAACGCGCCGTCGAGATCGACGACATGGAGATGGTCCGCCCCCTGTTCCGCGAAGACGTTGGCCTGTGCGCACGGATCGTCATTGTAGATCGTCGCACGTGTCATATCGCCTTCGGCCAGGCGGACAGCCTTTCCACCCTTCAGGTCAATCGCGGGGTAGACGGTAATGCTCATGACTCAGGGACGCCAATCTAGGAAATTGTTGAGCAAGGCGAGGCCATAGGCCTGGCTCTTCTCGGGATGGAATTGGACGCCGATCATATTGTCCCGCGCGACCGCGGCGGTGACGGTCCCGCCATGATCGGTGGTCGCGGCGATCGTCGCCGGGTCAGCACCTTCGAAAGCGAAACTGTGCAGGAAATAGGCCTCGCCGGGGACGATCAGCGGATGCGGCACGACCGGCACGACGTCGTTCCAGCCCATATGGGGCACGCGCGCTTGGGGATCCTCGGGTGCCAGCCGGGCGACGGTGCCGCTGATCCAGCCGAGGCCGGGATGGCGGCCGAATTCCTCGCCAGCCTCGGCCATCAGCTGCATGCCCACGCAGATGCCCAGGAACGGCGCGGCATCGCGGATCACGCGGCTGTTAAGCGCCTCAACCATGCCGGGGATTGCGGACAGCGCGCCCATGCAGGCGGCGAAGGCCCCGACGCCGGGCAACACGATCCGTTCGGCCTTGCGCACCACGTCCGGATCGGCGGTGACGCGCACGTCGCTCGCCCCGGCCGCTCTCAGCGCATTTTCGACCGACCGAAGGTTGCCTGCGCCATAATCGATGAGCGCCAGCCCGTCAGGCACCGCCCAGCGTCCCCTTGGTCGATGGGATCATGTCGCCCTTGCGCGGATCGATCTCGACCGCCTGGCGCAACGCGCGTGCGCACCCCTTGAAGATGCTCTCGCAGATATGGTGGTTGTTGCGGCCGCAGAGATTCTCGATGTGGAGGGTCATTCCCACCTCGCCGGCGAAGCTCTGGAACCAATGCTCGATCAGCTCGGTGTCGAGCTCGCCCAGCTTGGTCTGGGTGAACTCGGCTTTCCAGACGAGGAAGGGCCGGCCCGAAATGTCGATCGCGACCCGGCTCAGCGTCTCGTCCATCGGCGAATAGGCCGATCCGAAGCGCGTGATACCGCGCCGGTCGCCCAGCGCCTTGGCGATCGCCTGGCCGAGCGCCAGCGCCGTATCTTCGGTCGTGTGATGCTGATCGATATGCAGATCGCCGTCGCACTTGAGCGCAATGTCGATCAGCGAGTGGCGGGACAATTGCTCGATCATGTGATCGAGGAAGCCGATACCGGTGGACACCTCATAGGTGCCCGACCCGTCGAGGTTGACGGTGACGTCGATCGCGGTCTCGGCGGTCTTGCGGCTGATCGTGGCGGTGCGCATGGCTGCGCCCCTATCCTGCATATCTCTGTCAGGCAACGCTTGACCCGCTTCGCGACCGCGTTCAGTTGGGGGCCATGACCGAGGGTGCGCCCGACAGCTTGATTCCCTACGATGAAATCGTACAGGACGCCCTGCGCGCCGTGGTCGGCCGCGTGCTGGACCAGGTCGAGAAGGAAGGCCTTCCCGGCAACCACCATTTCTATATCACGTTCAAGACGCAGGCGGCCGGGGTCGATATCCCCCAGCACCTGATCGAACGTTATCCGGACGAGATGACGATCGTCATCCAGAACCGCTATTGGGACCTGCACGTCTCGGCGAGCGGGTTCGAGGTTGGTCTGTCCTTCAATCAGGTCGGGTCGAAGCTTTCGATCCCATTCGCTGCGATCACCGCCTTCCACGATCCCGCGGTTGATTTCGCGCTGCATTTTTCGGCGCAGGTCGATGACCAGCAGCCCGAAGAGATTGCGGAGGCGGAGAACGATCCCGTGGTCCGCCCGGCCGAAGATGGCTCCAACGTCGTGTCGGTGGATTTCACGCGTAAGAAATAGGCCTCGGGCTCAATGCCCTGGGACCATGCGGGGTGATTATGCTGATCCGATCTGTTCTGTTCGCGCTTGGTCTCGCTTGCGCGGTCCCGGCGTCCGCTGCGACACCGCCGGCCGATGCCAGCCATGACGGCCGGCACGACTTCGATTTCGAAACGGGCGCATGGACCACCAATGTTCGCGTGCTGCGCAACCCGCTGAGTGGTGCCGCGCCCGATTGGGCGGAATATCAGGGTACCAGCATAATCCGCCCGCTCATGGACGGCCGTTCCAATCTGGTAGAACTTTCCGTCGCCGGCACGCGCGGCAAGATCGAAGGCGTGGCGCTGCGACTCTATAGCCCGCAGGCGCATCAATGGAGCCTCAACTATGCCAATATGGGCGACGGCCTGCTGACCGCCCCCGTCTTTGGCAGCTTTGACGACAAGGGCCGCGGCGCATTCTACGGCCGCGACATGCTCGGCGCGCGCGCGATCCTGGTGCGCTTCATCATCACTCGGATTTCGCCGGGCGAGGCGCATTTCGAGCAGGCTTATTCGGCGGACGGCGGCGCGAGCTGGGAAGTGAACTGGATCGCGGTCGATACCAAAAGGCCGACAGCAGCTTAAACCTCTACCCCGAAATGGCGCCGTAGCGCTTCGCGGCCGGGTGGGGTGACGTTCACCGTGCGGCTGCCCTCCGCCCGCCGGATCCAGCCGCGCGCCACGAAGGTTCGGTAGAGCGCAGCGCCAACCGCGCCCGCGATATGATGCCGGCGCTCGCTCCAATCGAGGCAGGGGCGGCAGAAGACCGCGCCTTTGCCTTCCGAGCAGGGCGGCAATTCCACGCCGATCCGGTCGAGCAAGCTGCGTCCTTCATCGGTTAGCGCGGCGCCGTCGGCTCCCAGGTCGATCTGTCGGCGCGCGATCATGGCCTCGGCGATCGCCACCGAAATCTCGCCCGCCAGATGATCGTAACAGATACGCGCGCGCCGCATCGCCGCATCGGGTGGGCCGGTGCGGATCGGCGGCGGCGCGGCGGCGACCATCATCGCCTCGAGCATGCCGGCGATAGCGGGGGAGGCGAGGCGATAATAACGATGGCGCCCCTGTGCTGCGAGCGCAAGCAGGCCCGCCTCCTGCATCTTCGCCAGGTGCCCGCTCGCGGTCTGCGGGGTAATGCTGGCGGCGCGCGCTAGCTCGCCCGCGGTCAGCGCACGGCCGTCCATCAACGCCATCAGCATCGCTGCGCGCGACGGCTCGCCCACTAGCGCGGCGATTTCGGCCAATCCGGTTATGCTCAGCATGTCGACCACCTCGCCGCCTTTATGGCCTTTTCGATCAGGCAATGGTTCGGCGTCGGCGGAAGCCTTGCGAGGGCCGCCTCCTTATTGACCGACAGAGAAGGAGGCGACGCCATGATCACATGCTTCATCCGCTACGAGATCGATCCCTACAAGATAAGGGCGTTCGAGAAATATGCCCGCAATTGGGGGCAGGCGATCCCGCGCTGCGGTGCCGATCTGATCGGCTATTTCGCGCCGCACGAGGGCTCCGCCACGACGGCTTACGGGGTCTACAATATCGAGAATCTGGCCGCCTACGAAGCCTATCGCGCGCGGCTCAGAGCCGACCCGCTCGGCGAGGAAAATTACGCCTTCAGCCAGCGCGAACGTTTCATTCGGCGCGAGGACCGATTGTTCCTGCGCAACGTCTCGGCGCCAGGGATACGAGGCTGACCCGAACCTAGGCCAGATCGAGTTGCCAGGTTTCGCTCTGGACCGGCGCCCCGAACTCCTCATGCGTGTGGCTCTCGACGATATGGAAACCGTGCGCGGCATAGATGCGACGCGCGCTTTCGAGGACGGTGTGCGTCCAGAGCGTCATCGCCGAATATCCTACATCACGGGCGAAACCGATACAGGTCTCGACCAGGGCGTTACCGATCCCGAGCCCGCGGGCGAACGGCTCGACATATAACAACCGGAGCCGGGAAAGCCCGTTGCCTTCATCCGTGAGGAAGACCGATCCAGCCATCGTGCCGTTCACCTCCGCGACCCAGCATTGCTCGCGCCCGGGTTTGAAATCGCGCAGGAAATCGGTGGTGACTTGTCCTTCGATCACTTCGATCTGGGGCCCCCAGCCATAGACGTGGCGGTACAGTATCGACTGGCGAGCGGCGATCATGCCCATGTCGCCGGGGCGGAACGTGCGCAAAGTGAAAGCGGGCCGGGCGTCGTCATCCAGCAACGTCTGGGTCAGGCGAAGCGCAGAGCATAGATCGACGCGGTTGGACGGCCCAAGCCGGCCGAGGACTTTGACCACCTCGCCGCGCTGCCGCGCATCGATTTCGCCAAAGGCTTGTGCGCCGGCCTCTGTGATGGCGATGGAGCGCTGCCGCGCATCCTCTCCACCGCGCGTGCGCGCGATCCAGCCGCGCGTCTCGAAACGGCCAAGCACCCGACTCACAAAGCCGGCGTCCATCGCCAGGCGGGACCGCAGGTCACTCGCCAGCAAAGGGCCGGTCTGCGCGATCTCGAAGAGAAGCCGCGTCTCCGCCAGCGACAGGTCCGAGCCAAGGAAACGCGCGTTCAGCGCGCCAATGAAGCGGGTGTAGAAACGATTGAACTGGCGAACCGTGGCAATTGCGTCGTCCATTTCGCGAGGCTGCGGCATTTAGTTGATTCGGTCAACTATTATTGGGATCGCCGCGTCGTCGCGCCCTCAGGGTTGATCAAACGGCTCTCGCATAGCGGCGCTCCCGCCCTTAGATGGGAAGGAAGAAGGAGCTTTCCCATGGCCACGCGCACCGAGACCGACAGCTTCGGGCCGATCGAGGTTCCCGCCGATGCTTATTGGGGTGCGCAGACGCAGCGATCGATCGAGAATTTCCCGTTCGGCGAGCGCGAGCGGATGCCGATCGGGATCGTCCATGCGCTCGCGATCGTGAAGCAGGCGGCGGCGCGGGTGAATCGCGAGCATGGGCTCGATCCCCGCATCGCCGACGCGATCGAACAGGCGGCGGCGACGATTGTCGCGGGCCGGCATGACGATCAATTCCCGCTCGTCATCTGGCAGACGGGATCGGGCACCCAGTCCAATATGAACGTCAACGAGGTGATTGCGGGCATCGCCAACGAGGCGCTGGCGGGGACGCGCGGCGGCAAATCGCCGGTCCACCCCAACGATCACGTCAATATGGGTCAGTCGTCCAATGACAGCTTTCCGACCGCGCTCCACGTCGCCGCGGCGCGCGCGGTCAACGACCGGTTGTTCCCCGCGCTCGACGCGATGCTGGCCGAGCTCCAGCACAAGGCGAAGGCGTGGGACGACATTATCAAGATCGGCCGCACGCATCTGCAGGATGCGACGCCACTGACGTTAGGCGACGAATTCTCCGGTTATGCCGCGCAGATGGCGCGGAGTCGCAAGCGGATCGAACCGGTGATCGCGAACGGCATGTATCAATTGGCACAGGGGGGCACTGCGGTCGGCACCGGGCTCAATGCGCCCCAGGGCTTTGACGAGGAAATCGCCGCCGAGATTGCCGCGATTACCGGCCTGCCCTTCGTCACCGCCCCGAATAAGTTCGAGGCACTCGCCTCGAACGATGCGCTTGTCCATCTCTCTGGTACGCTCAATGTGCTCGCGGTCGCGCTGTCGAAGATCGCCAACGATATCCGCTTGTTGGGATCCGGCCCGCGCTGCGGGCTCGGCGAACTCAAACTGCCCGAGAACGAGCCAGGCAGCTCGATCATGCCCGGCAAGGTCAACCCGACCCAGTGCGAGATGATGACGATGGTCGCGGCACAGGTGATGGGCAACAATGTCGCGATCACGGTCGGCGGCCTGCAGGGCCATATGGAACTGAACGTATTCAAGCCGCTGATCGGCGCGGCGGTGCTGCGATCGATCGACCTGCTTGCCATCGCGATGGAAAGCTTCACCGAGCGTGCGCTTAAAGGGCTGGAACCGGATCGCGACCGGATCGCGGTCCTGCTCGATCGGTCGCTGATGCTGGTCACCGCGCTCGCGCCCGAAATCGGCTACGACAATGCCGCCAAGATCGCCAAGCATGCGCATCATCACGGGCTCACCCTCAAGGAAGCGGGGCTGGAGCTGGGGCTTGTCGATGCCGAAACGTTCGACCACATCGTCCGGCCCGAAACCATGATCGGGCGCTGATCGCTTCCTCGGATCGGCTGAAGCCGGGTTCAGGCCTCGCCGGGCTCGAACCGCGGATCGGAGACGGGCCGGGCCTCGTCTTCCCTCGGGCGATTGGCATATAGCAACGCCGCCACCAGGGCCGCCGAACCTATTCCGATCGCCGCGCCGGCGGTCGCCGCCACAACTTTCTTCCTACGCGAACTACTCTTGCCCCTGGGGGCCGAACCATTCGCCTTGCCGCCGCCATTACGCGTGTCAGCCATGCGTTTCTCCTCTGCTTCGGCCAGCTTAGCGCGACCGAAGGGCGGGGTGAAGCGCCGATACGGTCAATTGTTGAAACAAGCGCATCCTACCGCGCGGTTGTTCCCCGTAAACTTCGACGGGGGCGGCAGCTCGTCGCAAATGCCGGGTCGATCGCGTGCCTGGCTTCAACCTGCCTGCCAGTGCCGGATCGCCTCGACCGGCCAGATCAGCATCAGGATATTGAGCGTCAGATTGTCGCGGATCACTGCCAGGGTCAGCAGTTCGAAAGCGATCGCCAGCGCGATCGTCGCCCACAGGGGCAGTGTCCGCGCGATCGCAAAGCCGATCATCATGCAGCTTATGTCGGACAGCGAGTTGAGCACGCTGTCGCCGGTATAGCCGAGCGCCATCGTCGCGGTGCGGTAGCGGTCGATGATCATCGGGCTGTTTTCGATCAACTCCCAGCTGGCCTCAACCACCACTGCGGTCAGCAGGCGAAACCGCAGGGGCAGGCGGCGCAGCAGCAGCCAGCCCGCGCCATAGAACAGAAAGCCGTGAATGACGTGGCTCGGGCTGTACCAGTCGAGCAGATGCTGGCTATTCCCGGAATCGATCGCGCCATGCCAGACGGCAACATAGCCGCAGGTGCAGATTGGCGGCCGCCCCATCGCCAGCAATGTTGCTGCGGTTGCGGCGAGCAGGGTCAGTATGAGGAGCGCGGTCGCGCGCGGGCCGAAGCGGGGCGGGGCGTTGTGCATGCAGCTGCCACGTTGACCTTCCCGCGTCAGAAAGCCAAGAGCGGCCATGCCCAACGCCAATATCGAGCATCGCGGTCTGCTTTTCGTCCTGTCCTCCCCCTCGGGAGCGGGCAAGTCGACCATCGCGCGGATGCTGCTTGAGGCCGACAAGGACATCGACATGTCGGTGTCGGTCACGACCCGGCCGATCCGCCCGGGCGAAGTCGACGGGCGCGACTATCATTTCGTCGACGTGCCGACCTTCAAGGACCTGGTCGGCAACGACGAGCTGATGGAGTGGGCCCATGTTTTCGACCATCGCTACGGCACGCCCAAGGCGCCGGTCGAGGAGCTGCTGGCCAAGGGTCATGACGTGCTGTTCGACATCGACTGGCAGGGCGCGCAGCAGCTCTATCAGCAGGCGGGCCAGGACGTGGTCCGCGTGTTCATCCTGCCACCTTCGGTCGGCGAGCTCGAACGCCGGCTCCGCACGCGCGGCACCGACGACGCGCATGTGATCGAAGCGCGCATGGCGCGCGCCAACTCGGAAATCAGCCACTGGGATGGCTACGAATATGTGCTGATCAACGACGATGTGCAGGCCTGTTTCGAACAGGTGCTGACCATTCTCAACGCTGAACGCCTGCGCCGCTCGCGCCAGACCGGGCTGATCGGGTTCGTGCGCAAACTGATGACGGGCAAGCAGGGCTAGGCTATTCTCTCCCCCGCATAACGGGAGAGCGCGTCATGGTTCGTATCGTGATCGGCAGCGTGGTCGGCGGGCTTGCGCAATGGATTATCGGCGCGATCTTCTGGGCCACGCCGCTCAGCCGCATCGCGTTTCACGTCGCCGGCGATAGCGCCAACGCCAATGTTCAGCTTGCGCTCGCGCAGAATCTCACGCCCACCGGCACCGGCACTTATTATGTACCCTGGCCCGATACGGCGCAGGGCACGATCATGCACGGCCACGGCCCGGTCGCGCTGATCCATTTCAATACGTCCGGCTTTGCGTTGATGGACAGTGCGTCTTTGATCGAAGGGCTGATCCTGTCGATCGTCTCTATCCTGCTGATCGGCCTCGCGCTGCAGACGGTGGGCGGGCGCGTCCAGGATTTCGCGTCGCGCGCGAAGCTGGTGCTGCTCTTTGCGGTTGCCGCGACACTCTATTTCACGATCGGCCAGCCGGTATTCAACTATTATATGCCGTGGGGCTATTTCCTGTACCTAGGCTTGTCGCAGGTGGTCGGGCTGGCGGCGGGCGGGCTCGTGCTGGTGCGCTGGTTCATGCCCAATTCCGCGGCCAGTTCAGCCGAAACGCTCCACTAGATTCTGGTCCGGGTCCAGCCATCGCGGGCGCCGCAACAGCGCGCCTGTGGGCAAGGTTGTGATTATAACCCCTGCGTATCGATTGTCCTTGGGGCGATCCGCGATCGTCAGGCGAAGGGCCACGACCCTTGCTACGCGATAGGGCTCAGCCCTTGATGGTGTCGTCGTCGTAGCCCAGCATGTGGCTGGAGGCGGCTTCGGCGCGGGCAGCGACTGCCTTAGCACCGGAATAGATGAAGCCGTAGGTCGGGTAAGCGCGCTGACCGATATCATGGATCGGGCCGTACCAGACCTTGACCGAACTCCAGTCGCCCTTGGCCGATGCATCGACCACGGTCACGTCATGCTCGACCTGGCCATGGACGCCCCAATTTGCGTGGGTCACTTTGATGATGCGGTCGGAAATGACCTGCGTCACGGTCGCGACATGGCCCGAACGCATCGAGCTGATCGCCTTGAACACCAGGACCGATCCCGCCTTTGGCGCGGAGCCCTGCGCATATTTGCCGATCGACTGGTTCCACCAGGATGCGGCGGCACCGAACAATTGAATACCGGAGAAGACGCGAGCGAAGGGCGCGCACTGCCAGAAAGTCTGGGCATTGGCGGCCGACGGAGCGGACAAAGCGGCAATGAAGAGCACGGAACAAAAGGCCGCTTTGAAACGTCGAAGCATTCTGGGAAGATCCCCCGATCTCGCTGGTTGATAGTGGGACTGGAGGCTTGCCGCGGCGAATAGAAGCGCCCTGCGATGAATCGAGCCGAGTCCGCGTTCGCCCGCGCAACCCCCTTGTGGATAACTCGATTCACCCACGGACTCACACGGTTCATCCCTTAGTAAATGGGCAATAATCCCTAATTTCAGGGTAATATGTCGAATCATCGGGGCTGATGGGAGCCATCGGGTTGCATCGATCGAGCCCGATTCCCGTTCGGCCGAATTCAGGCCGGAGCGATCACGGTCCAGCGCTACTTGCGCTCGGATGTCGCCACCGCTATGTCGCCGCTCGCTTCCGGGCCGGAGGAGTGTAGCTCAGTTGGTAGAGCATCGGTCTCCAAAACCGAGGGCCGTGGGTTCGAGTCCCTCCACTCCTGCCACTGAAAGGTGATGGGCCCAGGGGCAAAAGGTTCGTAGAAAGCAGCGGGCCGGTATATGCGCCTCCTCCAAGGGGCGTGCTGCCGCTTGGCTCGCCTTTCATTGGGTTTGACGTTGGTTTGAGTTTTTCGGGGAAGATCGTGGCAGAAGCTGGCAAGGGCGGACTGGTAGCGGGTATCCGCAACATTCCGGCCTTTATCAATCAGGTGAAGGCCGAGACCTCCAAGGTCGTGTGGCCGACCCGTCGCGAGACGGTGATGACCGCCGTGATGGTGGTCGCCATGACGCTCATCCTCGGCATTTTCTTCTTCGGGGTCGATTGGGTGTTCAGCCGGATCGTCCGCGAGCTCATCTCGCTCGCTTCCTAGGATAAAGAGAACATATGGCGCGCTGGTACATCATCCACGCTTATTCGGGTTTCGAGAACAAGGTCCGCGATCAGATCGTGGCCGATGCCGGCCGTCTCGGTCTCGAGGCGCTGGTCGAAGCGGTCGAGGTCCCGACCGAGAAGGTGACCGAAGTTCGCCGCGGCAAGAAGGTCACGAGCGATCGGAAATTCTTTCCGGGCTATGTCCTGCTGAAGGCGTCGATGAACGACGACGTCTATCACCTGGTCAAGAATACGCCCAAGGTCACGGGCTTCCTCGGCTCAAGCGGCCGTCCGCAGCCGATCACCGACGCCGAAGCGTCGCGCATCCTCAACACCAAGGAGGAAGCGGCGACCGCGGCACCCAAGGCCAAGCTCAAGGTCGATTACGACATCGGCGACACGGTCAAGGTGCTCGACGGTCCGTTCAACGGCTTCAACGGCGTGGTCGAGGAACTCGATTTCGACCGCGGCCGCGTCAAGGTTTCGGTGTCGATCTTCGGTCGCGCCACCCCGGTCGAGCTCGAATTCGAGCAGGTCGAACGGGTCAAGTAAGGTTTCGTCGTCCCAGCGAAAGCTGGGACCTCAGGAGGCGGAGGGCGTCGCCAGCCTCACGAGATCCCAGCTTTCGCTGGGATGACGGAATAAGACGCAAATCCGCGGGAGGCCTTCTTCGGAGGGCCGTCAGTACCGCTAAGCCATAGGAGGTAATCATGGCGAAGAAGATTACGGGTTACATCAAATTGCAGGTACCGGCCGGCAAGGCCAATCCGTCACCGCCGATCGGCCCCGCGCTCGGTCAGCGCGGCGTCAACATCATGGAATTCTGCAAGGCGTTCAACGCCGCGACCGGTTCGGAAGAGCCGGGCACGCCGCTGCCGACGGTGATCACCGTCTATGCGGATCGCAGTTTCTCGTTCGAGACCAAGACGCCGCCGGCGACCTACTTCCTGAAGAAGGCCGCGAAGCTGCAGTCGGGTTCGAAGGAGCCGGGCAAGATCTCGGCGGGCACGATCAAGCGCTCGCAGCTGGCGGAAATCGCGACGGCCAAGATGAAGGACCTGAACGCGAACAATCTCGAAGCCGCTACCAAGATCATCGAAGGCTCCGCTCGCGCGATGGGCCTGCAGGTTGTGGAGGGCTGATAAGATGGCAAAGCTCACAAAGAAGCAGAAGGCTCTCTCGGTCGACACCGTGAAGCTGCACGGCGTCGATGAGGCGATCGCGCTGGCCAAGACCAACGCCACCGCCAAGTTCGACGAGACGATCGAGGTCGCGCTCAACCTGGGCGTCGATCCGCGTCACGCCGACCAGATGGTCCGCGGTGTGGTCACGCTGCCGAAGGGCACCGGCAAGACGGTGCGCGTCGGCGTGTTCGCCAAGGGTGCCAAGGCCGATGAAGCCCGCGCGGCGGGTGCGGATGTGGTCGGCGCCGAAGACCTGCTCGAAATCGTCCAGGGCGGCACGATCGACTTCGATCGCTGCATCGCGACCCCGGACATGATGGGCCTGGTCGGCCGTCTCGGTAAGGTGCTCGGCCCGAAGGGCATGATGCCGAACCCGAAGCTCGGCACGGTCACGATGGACGTCGCCGGCGCGGTCAAGGCCGCCAAGGGCGGTCAGATCGAATATCGCGTCGAGAAGGCCGGCATCATCCATAGCGGCATCGGCAAGGCGAGCTTCCCCGCGGAAGATCTGCGCGCGAACTTCGACGCGCTGGTCGACGCGGTGGTCAAGGCCAAGCCGTCGGGCGCCAAGGGCAAGTACCTGAAGAAGGTGGCCGTAAGCTCCTCGATGGGCCCGGGCATCAAGGTCGACCCCGCCGAGATTTCGGCGGCCTAAGCCCTACTTCAAAGCCTATAAGGATGAGGGCCGGGAGCGATCCCGGCCCTTTTTCTTATGCCCCGCTTTGGCTTCGATCGCGCTTTCCAGATCCCGCCGCATACCCAGCAGGAAGCCGATCTCGGCAAGGACGAACAGGGGGCCGATCAGCAGGCCGATCAGATCGTCGAGGAAAGCGGGCTTGCGGCCTTCGTGGGCATGGCCGACGAGCTGGATGATCCAGCCGACCACGAAAAGACCGGCACCCGTGCCGAGCCACGTCGCAGTCGGCAACCCTGCCACCGCCGAGCCGAGCCAGGCGCCGCCTGCCAGTACCAGCGCCATCATGAGGCCGAGCCGCAGATCCAGCAGCAGATAGAAGAGGGCCACCGCGAGCGAGATCAGGATCGCGGGCGTCAGGGGCAGGCCGCCGACGGAGAAGGCCGGGCGCGACAGCAGGATCTCGATACTGGCGACGATCATCGGGATGCCAATCAGGTGAAGCACGATATTGCGCCGGTCGCGGTGATAAGCGGCGTAATCGGCGAGCTGATCGGTCAGCGTCTTCATGCGGGCAATTCACTCCCAAGCGGCGCCATGGTCAACGTTCGAGGCGATTTGCGACCGCATGGTGGCCTGCAAAATTCCCAATTTCGCATAAGCGGATCGTCGCCCGCAGGTGTAGGATCGCGTCCTCCGACGCGGGACAAGGCGTATGTCGAATACCGATCCGCTGAGCTTCGCCCCCGACGCGCTGGTGCGTGGCGGGCCGCGGACGGCGGCGGATGGCGTTGCCAAGACCTCGATCACGACCGCCGGCGCGGCCGATCATATTTCCGGCCCATCCTGGAATGGCGACTATGGCCTGCCGCTGACCATCACTTATGCCTATCGCGCGAGTGGCGAGGTGCCCGCGGATAGTGGCGCCACGGGCTTCACGCGCTTCACTGCGGGACAGATCGCGGCGGGGGACAGGGCGTTCCTCGCCTGGTCGGATGTCGCTAACATTCATTTCCAGCGTGTCGACGACGGCAGCGGCTATTCGAACGACGCCATCATCCTCCTCGGCGACTATAATACCGATCTTTATTCGGGCTTCACCTACCTGCCCGATGGTGATCCGGCGCAGCGGGATTCCGCCTCGCTCGAAGGCGACGTCTGGATCGACTTCACCCGATCCTACAATGCGTTCCCGACGCTCGACAATCAGGGCGCGGAGGTGTTGATCCATGAGATCGGCCATTCGATCGGGCTCAACCACCCCGGCGCGTACAACCGGTCCGACGCGGTCGCGCCGACCTATGACAACAGCGCCGAATATTATGAGGACACGACCCAATATACGGTGATGAGCTATTTCGCGCCGGGGCAGACCGGGGCCGCACTCGGCGGCCGTTATTCGGCGATCCCGCTGCTCGACGACATCACTGCGATCCAGCGGCTGTACGGGGCGAATTCGGCCGCTTTCGCGGGCGATACCGTCTATGGCTTCAATTCGAACAGCGGGCGCGAATGGTTCAGCCTCCCGCCCGGCAGCGCGGCACCGATCTTCGCGATCTGGGACGGAGGCGGGAACGACACGCTCGACTTTTCGGGCTTCGGCCAGGCGCAGACGATCGATCTGCGCGCGGGCGATTTCTCGAATGTCGGCGGGCTGATCGGCAATGTCGCGATCGCGTATGGCGTGACGATCGAGAATGGGATCGGCGGTACCGGCAATGACGAGATCATCGGCAACGCGACCGGCAACGTCCTGACCGGCGGGGCGGGCGCCGACACGATGTCGGGCGAGGCCGGCAATGACGTCGTGCTGGGCGGCGCGGGTAATGATCAGCTCGACGGCGGCAGCGGCAGCGACCAGCTCGACGGTGGCGACGGCAATGACCGCATCCTCGGCGCGCCCGGCGTCGGAGCCGCCGGCGGCGGCCATGAGGCCGATTATTATATGGGCGGGGCGGGGGCGGACACGATCACCGGAGGCCCCGGCAACGAACATATTTATGGCAATGAGCTCACCACGGTCGCGGGCTCGCCCGACGGCGCGGACAACCTCTCCGGAGGCGACGGGCTCGATTATATACAGGGTAATGCCGGGGCCGATACGATCGACGGCGGCAATGGCGCGGACCGTCTTTATGGCGGTGCCGACAATGACCTGGTCTCCGGCGGCCTTGGCGACGATTATCTGCAGGGCAACAAGGGCGCGGATTCGCTGTCGGGCGGAGAAGGCAATGACACAGTCCGCGGCGGCGCGGACAACGACACGCTGAGCGGCGGCGCCGGGCTCGACCAGATGTCGGGGGATGCGGGCGGCGACCGGTTCGTCTTCGCCAACGGCGATGCCGCTTTCGCGACCAACGGCAGCGCGGCTTATGCCACCGATCATATTCTGGACCTGGGCAATGGCGGCGACCTGATCCAGCTGCCCTTTCACGTGCTGGCCGTGCTCGACGGCAGCGCCGCCACCGCCGCGACCGCGTTCGCGCAGGCCTCGGCGCTCTTGGCGGGTACGATCCAGGATGTGGCGGCGATCGGGGTGGGGGCGGACACGATCCTGTTCTTCGTCGGCAACGGCGGAGCGGGGCTGCCGGATTCCGCCATTACCCTCAACGGGATCGACGCGATGACGATCGGCACCGCCAGTTTCGCCTGAGCGCGCCGTCTCGCCGTGAGGGGGTCAAGCCTGTAAGGCGGGCTCGATGGCGCTCACATCGATCCAGCTTATTGACTATGCCGGCATGGGCTTCCTCGCCGCATCGGGCGCGATCGCGGCGGCCGAGCGGCGTGAGGATGCGGTCACCTTCATCTTCTTCGGCTGCTTCACGGGTATGGGCGGCGGTACGTTGCGCGACCTGCTGATCGGCGCGCCCGTCTTCTGGGTGACGCGCCCCGATTATCTGGTGGTGAGCGTGATCGCCTCGCTCGCGGTGTGGATCTGGCCGACGCGCTGGACCAGCCATTCGGCCTTGCTGTGGCTCGATGCGGTGGGGCTCGCGGCCTATGCCACGGTCGGCACGAGCAAAGCCTACGGTCTGGGCTTGTCGCCGCCGGTGTGCGTGGCGATGGGGGTGATCACCGCCTGTTTCGGCGGCATCTTGCGCGACACGCTCGCCGGGCAGCCGTCGGTCCTGCTCCAGCGCAACATCTACGTCACCGCCGCGATCGCCGCAGCCTCGGTCGATGCTTTGCTGCTGTTGGCGGGATTGGGAATCATGGGTGCGGCGGTGATCGGCGGTGTGGTCGGCTTCGTCCTGCGCGCAGGCACTTTGCTGTGGGATTGGCGGCTGCCGCGGTTCAAGCCAAGCTAAGTTATTCCGTCGATCACCGCGGACTTGTTCCGGCGCCGCTCTCGAGCAAGCGTCTGTCTCCTGGTGGATGCCGGAACAAGTCCGGCATGACGGGCGGGTTTCAACTTATGGGTGGAGTTTCAACCGCAAGTTGACTTTCCGCGCCTTTCCGCTAGGAGCGCGCCTTCCCTGCCTTCGGGCATGGGATTCCGTCCGAGACAGCAGGTGAAGGGGATTTGCCCTTCTTAATGTCCTGCCTAGACGGGGAAAGAGATTTAGCCGGCTGGCCGCATGCGCCTGCCGGTCTGCCTGATGGGCTTGCGCCCGGATAGGTCAGGTGTCCCATTCCCCTTCGGACTTTGCCGTTCGAGCACCTGCTCGCGCGGTTCGAATGCGTATGGCGCATGTTGCGTCGTACGGAATGGAGAATGGCAATGGATCGTGCTCAGAAGTCCGAGCAGGTTGCAGCGCTGAACCGCACGTTGAACGAGACGTCCGTCGTGGTCGTCACGCGCAACCTCGGCATGACCGTCGCTCAGTCGACGGCCCTGCGCGTGAAAATGCGGGAAGCGGGCGCCAGCTACAAGGTGACCAAGAACAGCCTTGCCCGCATTGCCGCCGAAGGCACGCCGTACAAGACCCTCCACGATTTGCTGGTTGGTCCGACGGCTTTGTCGACGTCGGTGGACCCGGTCGCGGCCGCCAAGATCGTCGTCGAATTCGCGAAGACCAACGACAAGTTGGAAATCGTGGGCGGCGCGATGGGCGATACCGTGCTCGACGTGAACGGGGTCAAGGCGCTCGCCGCGCTGCCGAGCCTCGATGAGTTGCGCGCCAAGATCGTGGGCCTGCTTCAGGCACCCGCGACCAAGGTGGCGTCGGTGCTTCAGGCGCCGGCCGGCCAGCTCGCCCGCGTTTTCGGGGCCTATGCGGCCAAGGACGCAGCCTAAATTTCAACCTGACTATTGGGGCGGATATGCCCCGCATGGAGATACATCATGGCAGACCTGAACAAGCTCGTTGACGACCTGTCCGCGCTGACCGTCCTCGAGGCGGCCGAGCTCTCGAAGCTCCTCGAAGAGAAGTGGGGCGTTTCCGCCGCCGCTGCCGTTGCGGTTGCCGCTCCGGCTGGCGGCGCCGGCGGTGGCGCACCTGCGGCTGAAGAGAAGACCGAGTTCGACGTGATCCTCACCGGCGACGGTGGCAAGAAGATCAACGTCATCAAGGAAGTCCGCGCCATCACCGGCCTGGGCCTGACCGAGGCGAAGACCCTGGTCGAGTCCGCTCCGAAGGCGGTCAAGGAAGGCGTCAACAAGGACGAAGCCGAGAAGCTCAAGAAGCAGCTCGAGGAAGCCGGCGCGACCGTCGAGCTCAAGTAAGCTCTAC
>Ga0207640_10000158_pt1 | contig 49097 bp, 50 predicted proteins | sample KBSCornC42_FD_184300 | JGI IMG/M metagenome (GOLD analysis project Ga0207640, IMG submission 184300) | Corn rhizosphere microbial communities from Kellogg Biological Station, Michigan, USA - KBS Corn C4-2 (SPAdes) (version 2) | ecosystem: Host-associated > Plants > Roots > Rhizosphere > Soil ... | reverse complement strand
ATCTTGAGTTCCATCTCGAACTCTGTCATCTGTCAGGCAATGTCTACGTTGTCGAACAATCGCGCAGGATTCTCCTTCCTCTCTTCGCCTTTGCGCGCATTCGTGTCCTCTCCTCTGGCCAGGACGCATCCGTGTGGGGCAAGGATCTCGAAGCGCATCAGCGAATCATTGATCTCATCAAGGAGGGCCAGCCGGACATTACCGAGCAATATGTGCGGTATGCAATGTCACGGTTTGCCCAGAGCGCCTACGACAATTGGGAGAAGAGACCAGTATTTCCAGCTAAGAAGGCGCGCAGTGCCAGGAGCGCATCTCGGTAATTGAAAAACCTCGCTGTTCTCCGCCGAGGGGGAAGGCGTAGCTCGTCCCATCCTCAGCGGTCGTTCTGGTCTTCAGAATGCTAAATTCGGTTGGCAAACGTCAGAAAGATGGTCGCCACGATCAGCAGGGACATGCCGGAGGCTAGGCACACAAACGCTCTGCCTGAGGCATGTTTCCATTCTCCAACCAGCAGCCCTGAGACGCTCGCTGCAACGATCATGAAAATCTGGAAGAGTGCCCAGCCGATAGAGGTTCCTAAGTTCCCGAGAAAGGCTGCACTCATGCCATAGACGGCGAACGCGCCCATCCACAACACGGCCATGGCAGACGATAGCAACAGGTCAGGAGACGCCTTCGCGAACAACGGCAAACTTCGTCGTCGAAGGATGAGATAGGCCGCATAGCCGGCATTGGGAATGAATCCGCCAGCGAGGCCGATAGGCCATACAGCATAACTCGCCAACGCAGGAGAATTGCCAAAGACTATGCTCTGCTTCGCGATCTGCTGCCCAAATGCGAAGGAATAGTTCAGCATCGGCGCCAGGAATCCGCAGAGAACCGCAAGCATAATCAAGGCCCGATAACTCTTTCCGCCATGCGGCGGCAGATGTACGGAATGTGCGTTGTCGCGGAGGCGGCCGGCCAGCGTCGTGAGGATAATGCCCAAGGCCATCAGGACAATGCCAAGAACGACAGCCTCAACCGTGCTTCGGTGCAGTTTGCTTTTCTCCAGGGCGATCATCGGTACCAGTGTGCCCAGAGCAGCTCCCATGCCGACGACGATGGCATAAGTGAGGCTCATCCCAAGGCGATCGACTGAGATTCCGAACAGAATCTGCGCCACACCCCAACACATGCCGAAGAGAAGAGGCATGAAAAATGCCGAGAGTGGCAGCGATCTGTATATCTCGTGGAGGTTGTGGACAAGACAGAAGGCCAGACCCCACGGAAGTACCACCAGAGAGACCAGACTGAAGACTGCCCACATGTTCTCCCATCGCCACGAGCGCAGGAACTTCGACGGCAGCATACAGTTGCCAGACATAAGGCCAGCCACTGCCGCAAGGATGACTCCGTCCGAGGTCGATGGCATCATGCGACGGCCACAGGAAGATTGACCAGATCCAGTGAGGCGCCCGGTTCCTGCGGAGTTCTATATACGCCTCCTTCAACCTGGGCGGGATGCACAAAATGCTGACGCAGATGGGGAATGTACTCCAGAAAGTTCACCTCATGTCCCAGAGCGATGTGATTGAAAAGGACCAGGTGTTGATGCAACTGGCCCATGTCGCCCACGTGAGGAACTACAGGGAGCCCAAGTTTACGTGCCAACAGGCTCACAGTAAGGAACTCGCTGACCCCCGCGAGTCGAGTAGCATCTGCCTGAACATAATGCACCGCTCCCGACCGGAGAAAGTTCTTGAACACAACCCGGTTCGGAATGTGCTCGCCCGCAGCTACTTTTACTGGGGCGATTGCCGATGCAAGTTCGGAATGTGCCATCAGATCGTCAGGATGCGTTGGCTCTTCAATCCATAAGGGTCGAAGAGCCGCCAGATCTCGGCACATTCTCATGGCTGTCGGCAGATTCCACTGCTGATTTGCATCGAACATCAGCGTTGCGGAGTCTCCGGCGCATTCTCGCAGCATGTGCGCTCGCCTTGTGTCTCGGCCTTCGTCCGCAGACCCAACCTTAAGCTTGAATGCGGAGAACCCTTGCGCTAATGCGCGCTTCGTTAATTCCCGTACCTTGTCGTCGTCGTAAGCCATCCAGCCGACGGAAGTGTCATATCCTGGATAGCCTCTCTTGAGTATGCCTTCTCGTTCAGCTCTGCTCGATTGATGAGCATGGAGCAGGTCAATCGCACACTGCCTGGGAAGAACTTCCTCCAGATAGCTCAGATCGAGCGTAGCGACCAACTCTTCCGGCGTCAGCTCTAACAGAAGCTTCCAAAGGGGAACACCACGGGCTTTCGCCCACAGGTCAAAACATGCGTTGGTAATGGAGGCGAGCGCCAGATGGACTACACCCTTATGCGGTCCAAGCCAGCGCATGGCCGGGTCATTTGCGATTTGACGGGAAACATCTCCGAAATCCGCCATCAGATCTTCAATCGCGCTGCCCAGTAGGGGCCTGGCAAGAATCTCGATGGCGTTGCACACGAGCCGGTTACCTTCACCCAATGTGAGTGTGATTCCCGTTGCAGATCGCGCGTCATCCGTCTCCAGATGTGTAACGGCGAGGCTATACTCCGGATTCGTGTGCACCGCGTCTGTGCCCGCTCCTGGAGGCAACAGGTATCGCATGTCAACGGCGGTGATCCGGGTGATCGCACTACTATTTGGCATATTCGCTCCTAGTTCAGCCGCCTGTATCCCAGCTCAGCCCCTCCACTGACAGGCAGAATGCATCCCGTCATAAAGCGGGACCGGTCGGAAAGAAGAAAGACCGCGACATCGGCAATCACATCGCCGCGCGGAGACGGGCCCAGGAGGTGAATCGTGTCGAGAAACTGTCGAGTAGCCGATGGATCCGGCTGCTCCCCGCACCAGCGCTCCAGCATCGGCGTCCATACAGCGGCAGGGCAGATAGCATTAACTCTTATGGAATGAGGTGCATAATCGACAGCCATTGCCTTGGTCAGCGAAATCAAAGCTCCTTTAGTCGCCACATAGGCCGCGTGGTCAGCCTGGCCGATTAATCCCACCATGCTCGCAGTATTGAGAATTGTCCCTTTCGATCGGATCAGGGCTGGAAGCGCAAAGCGCGTGGTCCAATAGACTGACTTCACGTTGACTCGGAAGAGCTGGTCCCATTCCGCCTCGCTTGTCGCGTGCAGCGCAGTCGACGGGCTCGCTACTCCAGCATTGTTGTGTACAGCATCTATGCGCCCGCAGGTTTGCAGAACTTTCTCAATGGCCGACGCCACCTGTGCCCCATCCGAGACATCCGCGCCAATCGCGAAACAGCCTGAGCCGGCATCTTCCGCCACCTGCTTCGCATCCTCCAGGTTTCGATCAAGGACGGCTACCCTTGCACCCTCGCGTGTATAGGCCAAGGCGCATTCAGCCCCAATACCATCTCCACCGCCTGTGAGCACCACCACTTTGTTTTCGAGTTCAAGGGCCATAGTTAGGGTACCTTCAGGTGATTCATATAGGCGCTCAAAATGTTCAATAAATCATAATTTACCTCGAATAATCACGTCAAATCTAAGCGTATAAGCGCTCAAAATGTCCTGATGCGGTGACAACATTTCGACCAAAAGATCTCCTTCAGCCTCGCCGTGTCGCAGACTCAGACCTCGCCATCGGTGGCGACTTCCACGCCGAGTTCTGGCCTCTCGAACGACGAAACTTCTTTCGCGAGGAAGTAGTGCACGACCTCCTACGCCTGCTGCCGCGACCGGCGACTCGCCTCCTGCGGCTCCATCGGCGGCTGCATCTCCGTGACCTTGGCGAGCGAAGCTTCCATCACTGACCTACCTTGTTGCTGTTGTCCGAACTGGCGTCCTGCGCATTGAGAATGCGCTCGCGCCGTCGATGGGCGCTCGCTGTACTCGGCGACCAGAGCGATCGCTTCCTCTGCTACCGTCATAGTGCATTCTCCTGATTTCAGTAGTCAGCGTCGTCCGGCCAAACGCAGTTAAGGTATTGGGCTCCGTCTTTGATCAACAACGCCTCTCCTAGAAGAGGAACCCACCTTCCCACGACCCCACCAAGAACACTAGATTCCGCCAGCGTCGGAGCCCATGTTGATTTGATCGTTTGGGGCAAAACGGATCGGAAGAATTGAGACGCCACCGAGGTACCAGGTGTCGAGCCAGCGAACTTGCCTGCCGTAGAGACAACGTTCGATCCAGCTGCAACCGCTCCAGCCCCAGCCGCCGTTGAGAGCCCAAACTGACTCTTTGCGCAGGACTTTATCGCATTACCAAATTTCTTTCAGTTCTGCGCCGCGTTATTTGGGGCAATACCAAATGCTCCAGGCAGTATCCACATATAGCTGAAGTCTGAGCCATGCGCAGGCGAGCGCGGTGCAGGATCGGAAGGCTTCGATGTTTCAGCAGTAGCGGGTGCTGAAGCGGCGGAACTGCTTGAGACGATTGAAGCAGCGTTCGATCAGGTTTCGCTGTTTGTACAAGGCGCGGTCGTAGCTGCGGGGCTGTTTCCAGTGCCTCCGCGGCGGGATCACGGCAACCGCACCCAGCGCTTGGATCGTGGTGACGATCTCGGTCGAATCGTACCCCTTGTCTGCAATCACGGCTTCGGCTCGTTGGCCTTGGCGGAGCGGAGTTGCTGTTTGAGTTTGGACCAGGCCTTCTCGATGGGGTTGAGATCGGGGGAGTAAGGCGGCAAGTAGAGCAACTCCGCGCCAGCCTGCTCGATGCGCTGGCGCACCTTCGGCCCCGGCCGATATAGCTTGCGCTCGGTCGAACCGGTTCGCTTCTGCGCACTTGAAATCTTCCATGCCCACGAAAGGCTCACGCCAAACTGGTCCGCCAACTCGGCAAGCGTCCCCTTGCCCAGATCGTGAGCCTCCAACAGCTTCCGACGAAGATCGTCACTATACGGTCGCGCCATCCTTCAAGCTTCAACATCTACAAGAAACCTGGAAAGAATCAACCTGCATACCATCAGCTAATCATCTCTAGAAGTTGCCATAGCTTGGAGCTTCAAAAAGGGCCTTTCATTGGCGGGTGCTCAAATCAACCTAAGATTCCTCCTTCAAAATCCTCGAAGGCGGTGCGCACGATCGCCTCGATAGTGGCTACTTCTTCGTCCGCCAACGCAGCAAATTCATTCTCACGTCGCTTCTTTCCAAGTGTTCCATTGTTCTTGCGAATGAATGTCAGAAGGTTCTCCGCGAGTCTGTCCGGCATCTCCACAGTATCCATGATGCGGCGCATCGCCTCATCATGGCGGCGCAGATACTCGATCTCCTGAGGCAAGTCGTGATCGATGGTCTGCTCGACGCAACCGTAGAGAAACTCCGCGTTGTCCGTGCAATCGAAGTAGCGATACAAATCGGCTGTGTCGTTCTCTACTTCGACATTTCTCTCCGGTGTGGGATGCCATTCGATACAGCTCATCAGCGGTCCTGAATACGCTCGTAAGGTATCCCGGTAGGCTTCGATGCGCGCCAGCATGACCGAAGACACCGGGAAAACCATTCCGGGAGGAGTGAACCGTCTTTCGGCAAGAAAATGGTGGATCAGGCAACGATGCAACCTGCCGTTACCGTCTTGAAACGGATGAATGTAGACGAAGCCGAATGCAGTAGCAGCAGCCTGGAGGACTGGATCGATTTCATTCTCCTTCATCCTGTTGTTTGCTTCGAGCATCGCCGCCATCAGATCAGCGAGATCCTGCGCGCGCGCGCCGATGAATTCAGGTAGAGGATCTCCCTGGTCGTCGCGTTCTCCGAGAAAAACTCCGTCGGGGCGAAGTCCAGCGCGAACAAAACGCCTGTCCTCGATGAGCACACCATGGAGACGGAGGATCTCATCGAGAGTCAATGGAGCTTTACCAACCTGAAGCACCGCACGTGCCCATCGCTCCAGGCGTCCGCGGGGAGGCCGCTCTCCTTCGATCGCAAAACTCGCACGGCTGTCGGCCTGGAGTAGGAAGCTGGCGGCGCGCGTCACGACATTCGCACCCGTCCGTCCTATAATCTCACTTGCCTTAGCCCCGAGCTGTCGCGCAACAATCTCCGCTAATGGTTTCGTTCGCCGGATGATCGGACAGAAACGGGGCGTTCCGAGCAGATTGTCCCGTACCTTGTGACGCCGAGAAAGCCGTGGCGTGCCTGTGAAGTAAGCTCTCCCATCCAGGAGATCGATCGCTGTTACAGACGGCAGATCCTCGATATCGAGAGTCCGGCCAGTCAGGAATTCATACCAGAACCATCCACGCCGGCTCGCCGCCCCGGTTGGGGCGCTGCGTACGAATTGCTCAACTACACCCTGCGGGACGGCTTCAAACAGTCGCTTCAAAATGAGCGGATCGACATTCTCGTGACGGAGGGCGAATCCCAGATGACTACCAAAATCTTCGCCAGGCCAATACCGCTTGTCGAAAATGATCCAACCCCGATCTTCTCTCCGGCTGCCACTGACGTGCTGCTCCGAGACCACGCACGGTTGCCGAACGGGGGCCTTTACGCCGAAGAAATGAACCAATGCAGACCAACCAACGAGGCGAGCATCTGCCGGTATGGTCTTCTCTTGAAAGGTTGGGATTGGGCCTAGATTGAGCTGCACAGTCGAAAAGTCCTCAAGCAAGTCGATAGTAGCCACAAATATCGGCTTGCCGTCGAAATTCATTCTATATGTTTAATATGTTTAATCGTCGAAATTCCACCGTTTCCGTCGAAATACGCCATGTCTGCGACATTTTCGTCGAAAACTGACTAGAATGAATCTCAATTCTCGACTTTGATCCACTCTTCAAAAGTGAACCCTCATCCGTTCGCCAATCCTATTTTGCGCGGCCTAATGCTTTCACTCCGGTATGCTGCCATTGTTATGAATCGCGATTTGACTCCGCCCTTGCGCGGCACAGGCCTTGGCTCGAATTTATGGATTTTGCACGATTTGGGGTGCCGATGAGGGTTGCTGATTCAACGACCATTCTGGACAGGCGCTGGTTAGCGAAAGCCGACATTTCAGGATTAATCAACGAAGAAGATCACCTACCCAAAATCCCTCGCAGGCCTCATGAATCGAGAAGCACAGTCGATCAGACTGGGTGCGGCTCCCCGTCATCTCGCGTACTTCACAGACCATGAGCCAGCTTCGTTAATGAGGCTTCCTTCGGTCATCTATAGAACACGTTCACGGAATGAGCGCGGACGTTCTCAACGATGAATTCAACCAAGATCAGCGATCAAACTCCTGCAATTGAGCAAAGGTTTCACCCACACTCACTTCACATAGACGATCGATGACATCGAGGGCACGGGATGCCCACTCATCTCGCTGATGCTGGTGGTATACACGAAAGGCCAACTTTGGGATCCCGTAACCGTCTGCGGCTCGATGCGTTCGAATGTCGCTCGCCTCCTTGCCAAAGCGCAGCAGGAAATGCTCACAGGCCATGCACACAATGCCTGGCAGCTTCTCAACGGATTCTTCAAGAGTGTGGAGCAGCGAAAACGAGTTAGCTTCATAGGCAGCGCTACGGCAGTACGCTTCAATCAACTCACCAAACGCTTCTAACGATTGACTTTCGAGCCTTCTGAAACAGTCGCCAGCCGCACTACCGACCTTTGAATCCGGGTCATTGAAAAGGACACGATTGGCATTGACCAAGGCAAGACAGTGTTTCATCTCTTGTAAGCCTTACCCTGCCAGATGCTCCGTCAACCACCCACAGTCCAAAGCGGTGCGGTGATGGCTCGGACCACGTTCCGGCAGCGCACTCCCACACGCGAGAACGGATTGCGCCGTTGTCACATTGTTAGAACCACGCGGAACTGTGCGTTGCCGCTCATCATCCGCGCGTAAGCCTCGGCCGCGTTTTCGAGCGGATATGTTTCGATCATGGGACGCACGCCGGTCAGTTCGGCGAAACGCATCGTGTCCTCGGAATCTGTTGGCGTTCCCGCAGCCCAGCCCTGAATCGTTCGACTTCCACTGATAAGCTGTATCGGTGTTACCTCAATGGGATCGAATGTTGCACCAATCACTATGAGCTTGCCGTTCGGCCCCAGGCCGTCGATCAGCTCCGACATAGCTTTCGAGCTTGGAGCTGTCGCCAGAATCACCTGTGCCCCGCCCAGTTTTTGCAACTCCTCTGCAGTCTTCGTTGCTTTGCTATCGATGTACACGCTTGCTCCGAGCTTCTTCGCGAGTGCCGCATTCTCTTGCCCACGCCCAGTGGCCGCCACCTTATAACCAAACTTACTGCCAAATTGAATTCCGAGGTGGCCCAGCCCCCCGATACCCTGTACTGCAACAAGGTCACCGGGGAGCGCACCGCTGTGGCGCAGTGCGTTGTAGGTGGTAATTCCGGCGCAGAGCAGCGGTGCTGCTTCAACGTCACTTAGACTGCCCGGTATCGCTGCCAGTGCCTCCACGGGAGCCACCATATATTGCGCATATCCCCCGTCATAGCTGATGCCCGGAATTTCGAGATTCCGGCAATTGCGGAAATCTCCGCGCCGACATGAGAGGCACGTGTTGTCCTGGCCGCCGTGCCAGCCGACACCGACGCGCTGCCCCTTCGTCCACGCGGAAACACCGTCACCCAGTTCATCGATGATTCCAGCAATTTCGTGCCCTGGAACGCGGGGATACTGAATTCCCGGCCAATAGCCATCTTTCGTGAGCACGTCACTGTGGCACACACCACAGGCCTGCACCTTGATGAGCACGTGTCCTGCACTCGGCTTAGGGATCTCACGCTCGACGATCCGGAAATCTGCTCCTGGGCTAAGAACCTCTGCCACCTTCATTAGCGTAGTTGTCGTCATGACGACTCCCTTCTAGGGCTCTCAATCATGGTGTTGGAAAACACTCGCTGGTGAGGTGGCCGAATTTTGCTCGCCTCAGCAGTTTGTGCTTTCTCACGAATCGTTCCGCGAACAACAGGTGATGTTACGGCCGACATTTGCAGACGCCCTGTCAGAATGCAGGCCAGCGCATTGCCTTCAGACTGAATTGGAGGGCCAGTGCTACCCATTAGCTAGCGAGTATACCGCCATTTTCGCGGCCTTTTGAGAAGACTTCACCTTTATTGTCGACTCTGCGGAGTATTTTTTATGGCTTGGCGGCGAACATCTGGACTGCGGCTCGGCCGAGTTCAGTGTCAATTTTGTGTTGACGCGTGGTCACGACTCCCTACTTCTTGACTTATACTGCTGGCCTGTACTACTTCCGGGCCGTTGCGCGGAACCCGAAGACTAGCATCCGTGAGTTCATGAAGCAAAAGTAAACGGTGCTATATTCCAGGCGACAATCCTGGTTTTGATCCAGTAAATTTGTGGATGACAGGTGCGATCATGACTCATGACACGGCCGTTTTGAAGGCCCGCGAGATCGCCAGCCGCGTACTGGCGCCGTCCGCAGGGCAAAACGACAAGGCGGGACGATTCTCTACCGAGGCTGTCGAGGCCCTTGGTGAGTCCGGGCTGCTTGGGCTGCTGCTACCCGTGGATTTTGGCGGTGCAGGTTTAGGTCCCCGCACGTTTGCTGTTGTGATGGCGACGCTCGCCGAGGCAGACGCTTCTGCCGCCATGGTCTATCTGATGCACATCCTCGGCACCGCTACGATCGCGGCGGCGCGCCCAAGCGCGTCCCGCGCACTCACGCCCATACTGCAGGAGATTGGTGCAGGCCATCATCTATCCACTCTCGCTTTCAGTGAAGCCGGCTCGCGCAGTCATTTCTGGGCCCCTATATCTCGCGCACATCGGAATGGTAACGGCATTCGTATAAGCGCCAAGAAATCGTGGGTAACCAGCGCGGGTCATGCGCAGAGCTATGTCGTTTCTGCGCTTGCACCCGAAGGGACGGGACCTACCGATTCGACCCTCTATCTTCTTGCAGCGGACACGCTCGGCCTTTCCGTTGCGGGGCCATGGGACGGCTTGGGACTTCGGGCCAACGCCTCTGCGCCGATTGCGCTGGACGACTGCCAGGTCCCGTCCGATTTTCAGCTTACGGATGACGGCGCGGGCTTTCCGGCCATGCTCAACGTGGTGCTCCCGCTTTTCTGCCTGGGGACGGCGGCGGTGGCCCTGGGCTTGTGTCGAGCGGCAGTCGCTGGAACCACGTCGCACCTCAAAAGCGCGAAATTCGAGCATCTCGGCCAGAGCCTCGGCGAGAGCCTGCCTACCCTTCGAGCGCAACTCGCCGCGATGCAGATTGATACCGCCGGACTGTCGGCGCGCATCGACGATCTGGTCGAGCATCTTGAAAAGCCGCGCGAGACGACCATGCTGCGCGTACTTGAGACCAAAGCCGCCGCAGGCGATGTCGCCATCGGCGTAACCTCAGCAGCAATGCACGCTTGCGGCGGTGCGGCGTTCTCAAAGCATTTGAGCATCGAACGCCTGTTCCGCGACGCGCACGCGGGTGCTGTCATGGCGCCAACGGGCGATGTTCTGCGCGAGTTCATCGGGAAGTCGCTGCTCGGAATGCCGCTCTTCTAAGGCGAAACGGGCAATCCTTTGTGAAACGCGACCAACAAAGAACCATGAGGAAGCTATGAGCAAAACAGTCTGGGTGGGAGCAGTTGCCTACAATCCGAAGGTAGTTACGATTTGGGAGGGGATGCGGGGCTATCTTCACGAGGAAGCGCATCTGCCCGTCGAGGTCGTACTCTTTCAGAGCTACGAGGCGCAGGTCATCGCACTCCTCGCCCAACCAGGCGACGGCGCGCCGCGTATCGATATCGCCTGGAATACGAACCTTGCTTACCTGCAAGCGGATGAGTTGAGCGGCCACTCCTGCCGCGCGGTTGCCATGCGCGACACCGATCTCGGCTGGATGACAAAGATCGTCGCCGTCAGCGGAGGCCCAATTTCCACACTCGCTGATTTAAAAAATCGAACGCTCGCGCTGGGCAGCCGAGACAGCGGACACGCAGCGATTTTGCCTGTTCACTTTTTGGAGCAGCAAGGCATGCGCGAGGGCCGAGACTACCGCACGCTGCGCTTCGACAGTGACGTAGGCAAACATGGGGATACCGGGACCAGCGAGGTGGAAGTGGTGCGCGCCGTCCTCGATGGACGAGCCGACGCCGGCGCTATCGGCAGCCCCTTCTGGAACACGGTGCGCAGCGAGCGCCTGGTGCCCGAAGGCAGCCTTCGTGAGGTATGGTCCTCTCCCGCATACAACCATTGCATGTTCACGGCACGGCCCGATCTTGACCCTGAATTGGAGCGGCGGTTCGCCGACGCGCTCCTGGCGATGAGTTACGATAACCCTGCTCATCGCTCGATACTCGACGCCGAAGGACTTCAGCGCTGGCTGCCGCCTCACCTCGATGGTTACGCGGCACTGCGGCAGGCTGCGGCCCAGCAGGGGTTCTTCAAGCCGGTTGCTTGAAGAACACTCATGCGCAGTTGAAGATTCTTGCCAGCTTATTCGCGTGGTCGCCTTCGCGGTCGAAGGCGAGGCGAACTGCGGCGAACGACTCGGATAGGGGAAAGATGTCGCGCGTGACAAGAAAATCAGCGTCCTGTCCCCCGACCGGATGCCAGTACACGCCCTCCGATGTAATGGTAACTTCCGGCACGAGGTCGGCTCGGCTCAGGGCGACACCTTCGGTTGCGGAACCGCGCAAAGCGACCCGGCGTATGACCCGGTCTTCCGGAGCTATCTTCTCCTCATCGAGAAATTGACGAAACTGCTCAGCCTCGGTATCGGTAGAGACAGTGGCCGCCAGGCGAACGCGAAAACCCTGCGCACGAGCGCGCTCGATCCCTTCACGCGCTCGTGCCCACGAGCCGCGCCCACGATGGAGATCGTGCAGCTCTGGTGTGGCGCTGTCCAGGCTGATTTGCAGGACAACTCGATCTCGGGGCAACGCTGCCAGACTCTCCGCGCGACGCCCGGCAAATAGCATTCCGTTAGTCAGCACCGTGGTCGGTGCGGCCGCAGCGCAACAAGCCAGAATGTCGCCGATGTCTTCCAGCAGAAACGGCTCGCCCCCGGTGACAAAGATTTCCTTGACGCCAAGCCCTGGCGCTTCACGAGCGATCCGCTGCACCCGCGCGCGCCCTAGCTCCCGTCGCGGCGCTGCCGGCGAGGATCGCACGCAGCAGTAGTCGCAATGCAGGTTACAGTCGAAGTTCGTGTAGAGCCAAAGCCGCGAGCCTACCGGCCGATTGTCTGCGGGCACCGGGACAGCCCCGCACCGAAGGACAAATCGCATGCGCCCGTTTTCGACGGTCGTTTCGAGCAGCGGGTTCCCGGTGAACCGGCACCATGTTTCGAGTTCAGGGCCAACGTGCTCTTCGTCACCGACCACCGCGACCAGATCGCCTGGGCGGCTGCGGCGCAGCACAGCGATCAACTCCGGCAGCAGGCCAGATGCGAACGTCGTTCGTCCAATATCCAGATCAATGTCGGCCTTCATCGGAATGTGTGCATTTTACAGCTTCGCGGTGGACCCGGATGTTCGTCCCGCGCGCGACTTATTGCGCTTTCATCCAGGTGTCCGAGCCTGTCAGCTTGACTGCCACATTCGTAAGGAAGATGTGCAGAGGCTTGCCATCGGCTGTGCCGCGGTGCTCGGTTGAGAACAGCAGAGGACCTGCCTTTTTATAGCCTGTCCACGACGCAACGACGAGCTGCGGCGGCCTGGGCCCGCCCCGGTGGTAGACAAAATATTTAACGCGGTTGTCTTTGCCGACATACAGGTCCCACGTGTCCCCGGGGGTGTAACCGCCCGCCTCCGGGGGGTATTTCACCACGACCAGCTCGGCTGAACCGGTGCCCACCGGCAGCTTCTGCATCCCTCGATCGGTCACAGTGGCGCTGGTGTCCCAGTAAGCATGGAGGGGGAAGATAAGCCAGTAGTTGTCGTTGACGAACAACGGAGCAACCTGGTCCTTCACGCTGGCAGGTTGGCTGTTGAGCTGAGACTGAATATAAGTAACTTTGACTGGCTTACCGTCCTTATCCGTTCCTTCGTAGGAAATCCTGCCGGTCTTTGGCTCCCACTCCCACACGTGAGCGGCTTTGAAGAGTCCGGTAATTTCCCCGTTCCACGTATAGCGAATCGCTTCAATTTTCCCAAACGAATCGATGCCATAGGCCTTGGCGATTTTTTCGAGAATGGGCGGGCGGTTCTGCGACCAGGAGTTCGGAGCAACGAACAGCACAGTGGAAGCCAGAAGACGAATCATCGAAGAACGGCTCAATTTTGTCATGGAAGTCTCCCTTTAGATTGAACGGACATTGTCGAGGATGTCGGAGAGGCACTTCGGGCCGAACAGAAGGAAAATATACTCCTTAGTCTGATAGAGCGCCAGCGTGTTCAGGTTCTCGCCGATGGCGTAACCAAATGATTGCGGCAGCGACGGCCACGCATCCATATTCCAGCAGCATGACCCAGACCGGAAGCGGCCCCCACGGACGCCCCAGCGCGCGCAGGTGCCACATGATGTAAGTGGGGATAATGCTCACAGTCCAGACGATCATCAGCAGTGTCGAGCGCGATCTCAGAAATGGCAGCAGCCAGAGAAGATACCACGGGAATACAGCGGGCGCGCACAGAAGAGCTGCTGCCATGGGCCAGGCAAATATCTCCGGAGACCACTTGGGCGCTGCTCTTCTTAGCCAGGTTGCAGTCGCTAATCCGGCGAGTACCGCGAGTCCGGCCAGCAACTGCGGTGGTGCGACGTGATCGAGCAGCGCAAACACGGGACCATTAAAGCGGAAATTCTGGACATACGTGCCAAGCGAGCCTATCGGAATGCGCCCGTGATGAAGAAATGGCACGTACAGGAGTCCGACCACGGCTGCCGCCAGCGCAGCGTCACGAATGCGAACCCGTTTCCAGTAGAGGGGCAAGAGGACGACCGGTAGAAATTTCACAGCTACAGCCAGCCCAAATGTGACGGCCGCAGTCGCCCGCCATCGACGCCCCAGCGCAGCGGCGGACACGAGCAACAGGAGCGCGCCGACAATGTCGATGTGACCGCTGCCCGCCACTTCAATGGCCAACAATGGGCTCCAGGCGTACACCAAAACCAGGTGTGCGCTCTGCCGGTGATAACGCAACACATCGAGCAGCACGAAACCGATTGCGAACTCGCAGACCACAAATGCTACTTTCAGTGCAAAGGTGGACTCCTGAATCGCAGTCACTGCTCGAAAAAATAGCTGCGCGCCTGGTGGATATGGGCTCGGCAGATTTGAGTTGTTTAATCCGCGGGTTTCCGGGGTGTGCAATGCCTGAGCAGCGGGATCGCTGGGAATGACAAGATACGGGTTGTAGCCGAGCCTCTGCAGGCGGCCGTCCCAAACATAGCGATGAATATCATCATCGGGTCCCGCAGGCACTCTAAGAAATTGAATGTGCCACACGGCAGCCAGGACGAGCCCGATGACAACAACGCGACGGGCGAATGTTCGAGTAGCAAAAAACTCACGAACCGCCAAAAGGTATACAACGCCCGCCAGCGTCAACGACGCCATGAAGTAAGGCCCGCCTCGATCGCCGAAGTTTCGTGAGCAGATGGTGAGCGCCACACACAACGTGGTGCCGAGTCCGTAGACTCTCCATTCGGCAGGGATCTTCACAATGCTCCCGAGCCTGTCCGTGGTGGTGCTGCCACAGTCCCCCGCTCGTTAAGCCACCGCGCCGTGCGTGGCGCCCTCATCGGAGCCAGGCGCAACTCCGCCGCCAGGCGAGTCAGGTCGTCCGCTACATCGATATCGTAAAAAGGATCTGCAAAACCCACCGATAGCTCAAGCGTTCGTGCGCGCGACAGAAGTCTCTCCAGCGCGCTGCTGGTGCCCATCCCGTCACTCGCAAAAAGCGCAGGATGAGAGGCCTTGGCCCCTACGAGATAGTAGCCTCCGTCATGCGTTGGTCCCACGACCACGTCATGTGCGGCCAGCGTCTCGAACGCGTCTTCGAGAACAGAACGCGGCAGGTGTGGGCTGTCGCTGTTGAAGGCAATGGTGCGTCGTGGATGAGCTTCTGCGAAGTGCGCAAACACCGAAGTGAGGCCTGCAGCAAGGCCTTCACCTTTCTGCGCGACGACGTTCACCTCTTTGCCTGCCAACTGCGCCAGTTCGTTGACGTCCGAGTGCGGGCACATGATGGCAACTTCCACATCGCCCAAGGACCGCGCCAGCGCCAGCGTGTCGTCGAGAAGACAGCCATAGAACGCAGTGACAGCCTCAGGAGAAAGGCTGGGAGTCAGGCGAGTCTTGACCGCGCCTGGCCTCGGCGCTTTCGCCATGATGACCAGCACACGGTCGCTGCCTGACGAACGCACCACCGTCTCGTTTGAAGATTTCATAAAATTTTTGACCCGGACCTACGCTGGCCGTGATGTCCCGGCTCTTCGGTGGCGGAAAGAATAGCACACGATCAAGCTGAGAATGAACCAGGCGGCGCCGACCGTGCCTTTGAGCGTGCCGCTGATCTTCGATCTTCCGATACGCGGATAGTAGCTCACCGGAACTTCAACCACGCGGAATCCGGCCAGGACGCCTTTGAGGATCATCTCCACCGCCCAGCCATAGGTGGTCTCTTCGAGGGCGAGCGAGCGTAGGACATCTGCGCGGCCGGCGCGGAACGGGCCAAGATCACTGATCTCCAGCCCATATAGAAGCTCGATCAGACTGGCGGCGAGACGATTCCCGAACGCCTGATGCCAGGGCATCGCTCCCAAAGAACGCCGCTCCCGCAGGCGCGAACCGAGCGTGATGTCCGCACGCCCCTCGGTGATCGGCGCCAGGAGAAGCGGAAGTTCAGAGGGCCGATCGCTATAGTCCCCATCGAGGAACACAACCACGTCAGGGGAACTTGCCGCGGCCAGCCCGGTAAGGCACGCTCGCCCATAGCCGCGGCGTGGTTCCAAAATGACGCGGGCTCCCATTCTTGCGGCAATCTCAGGCGTCCCGTCATTCGAGTTGCTGTCGACAACGATGACCTCCGTCGTGAGATCGGGTGGGATATCTGCTAAGACGCGCTCAATCGCCTGCGCTTCATTATGAGTGGGGATGATAACGGACACTCGCACGTGAACTCGACCCCGATCACCACCAAGGAGAAGATGGCCACCGTTGCGACAGCCATGAGTCAATGCCCCACCTGCGGCCCGCGCATCCGATAGCGAGCCCAAGCGATGAGAGCACCGGAACCAGCAGTTCCCAGATCCACGCAGTTCCCCACTCCGAAACCCAAAGGCTGCCGAGATACAGAAACGCCACAACTGCAGCCGGTCGGGTAAACAGGCCGATGACAAGCAGGATACCGAGAGAGATCTCGGCCGTGGCTTGCATAGGAGCCGCCATCGCTGCGTGGTTTGCCGCCAGGCCCATCACCGCCTTCCAGGCAGCCGGGGAGTGGCTTGCCTTGATGTAGTAATGGATCAGACCCGCGTAACCCGCCGGTGTGTAGAGGCCTTTTCCTAGATTCTCAAAAAAGACCCACACAAACATTGCCCCAATCGTCACGCGCACCAGCGCCAGCCCGTTTGCGGCGGGCAGTTGCTTGGGTTCACTTGGTGGCGGGCTTGCGTTCGGCTCCATAAGGAAACCTCGTGACCTGCGTATGCTGGACTCGTTTGCGACGAGCAGCCTAGTCTCGACAACGATCGGACATCCTATTCCGTCCTTCGCAGTATCGCTAGTGGACGTGTAAAGGAGGGACCAGATTACACCAACTCCGGGTGGTTCGCCCAGCAGGAGACTATGGCTAGGTCATTGCTCTCCACTCGCACTTCGCCTAGTGCAAGCTGGGGCAATAGTGGGCTTCGTGAGAAAGTATGTAACACAGCGTTTCCGAACCAACCTTGGCCGTGGCACACTGAGCGCTTCATCGCCAATGTGTGATTCGACGCCGGTCAGTCCTGGAAACGCGCATCGCCCTGTTTTCGCTAACAAGAGGCTCAACTTCCGGTTTGACCCGTCACTCAGGCGTCACGGTGACGAGCATTTCTGAGCATCGGATATTGCCGAATCAGTTAAACGAGTGTGACTAGCCGGTTGTCTTCGCTCTGGCCGTTCTTCAGAAACTAATACAACATGAATGGCATCCATAGCCTCATGAGAACTCCTTGCGATGAAGCCGTAGTGCGATCAGCGGGTACTGGAGTTCCCTGTGGGCCACAAGCGAAAAGCTGGATACTCGCCGCGACTATTCTCGGATCGAGCATGGCCTTCATTGACAGCACGGTGGTTAACGTCGCTGTGCCTGCGATCCAAACGACCTTTCACGCAACAGTGGTGGATGTGCAGTGGGTGATCGAGTCTTACGGACTGTTGCTGGCCGCGTTGATTCTGGTTGGCGGCTCGCTGGGCGACATTTTCGGCCGTCGTCGCATGTTCGTGGTCGGGGTGGCGATCTTTGCTGTGGCCTCCACGGGTTGCGGTGTTGCCTTAACCACTGATCAATTGATCATTGCGAGGAGTGTTCAAGGAGTAGGGGCTGCGCTGCTAGTGCCCGGGAGTCTTGCGCTCATCAGTATGTCCTTCGATGAGAAGAGTCGTGGTCAAGCGATCGGTACATGGTCCGGCTTTACGGCGATCACCACAGCCGTTGGGCCAGTACTTGGCGGATGGCTGGTTGAGCATGCTTCGTGGCGGTGGGTCTTCTTCATCAATGTCCCGATTGCGGCGGCCGTGATCATCATTTCGTTCTGGCGGATTCCGGAGAGCCGTAGCGCCGTGGAAGGGCGCGTTGACTGGCTGGGAGCGCTTCTTGCCACCATCGGATTAGGTGGTTTGGTGAGCGGGTTCATCGAATCTGCCAACCTGGGTTGGAGAAATCCTCTGGTGCTCGGTAGCGTGATCGTTGGCTTGAGTTGTATTGTTGCGTTCGGAGTGGTTGAAGATAAGGTCACTGCGCCGATGCTCCCGCTCGCGCTGTTTCAGTCCCATAGCTTCAGTGGCGCGAACCTGCTTACGCTGCTTCTCTATGCCGCGATTGGAATCTTCTTTTTCCTGTTCCCGTTGAACCTGATCCAGGTTCAGGGGTACACCGCAACGGCAACCGGCGGCGCCATCCTTCCCTTGATTCTGCTTATGTTTCTTCTTTCCCGTTGGTCTGGCGGGCTTGTCGCTCGCTATCGCGCAAGATCTCCGTTGATCATTGGCCCGCTCATTGTCGCCCTGGGTTTCGTTCTGTTCGCGCTTCCCTCGGTTGGAGGCAGCTATTGGAAGACCTTCTTCCCGGCGATGGTTGTTCTGGGGTTCGGGATGGCGGTCACGGTAGCACCTCTGACCACTGTGGTTATGAGTTCAGTCAATCAAGACCGCGTCGGCACAGCTTCTGGAATCAACAATGCTGTGGCGCGCGTAGCGGGCGTACTCGCTATTGCAGTTCTTGGGGTTGTGATGGTGAAGGCTTTTGGGTTTCGCCTCGGCAACGAGCTGGCTCAGTTTTCGCTGGCGCCGGGCATTCTGCAAGAGCTTCATGGAGACGAGATCCAACTCGCCGGGCTGCAGGTGCCCGTCGGTCTGAATCCCGGTATGAAGATCGCGATGAGAGAATCCATCGGGGCAGCATTTGTATTTGGATTCAGAATTGTCATGTTGATTTGCGCAGGTCTGTCTTTGGCGAGTGCGGCGGTGGCGTGGCTCATGATTCCGAAGGATCGTCAACGCCCTGGATTGGCCGCGAGGGTTTAGGGCAGGCACCACGCGAGGGCTTCTGGATGGTCGGCGATACGGAAGTTACCGGTCCATTTTCTCGGTTGATGAGAAATCTCTAGTGCCGTATCGACAGTGCTCCGCAGCAAGAACTTCTCGTGCTTCGACGCTGCTGGTGCGGAGCAGTGCGGATATGGCGATTTGCAGTAAGCCGCTAGCGCGGTAAAAGTATGGAGATTGAAAGCTGTTTGCGGTGAGCCGACGCGGCCGACTTGGCGCGAAACGGGATGGCGGAGAGCTGAGCGGGGCTGGTCGGGGTGCGCTTGCGGTCACACGCGAGATGATTGCGCGGACGCTCGAATGGCTGCCGAAGGACAAGCCGCGCTACGTGATGGGCGTCGGCTATCCGGACGAGATTGAAGAGTACGCCAGGATGGGCGTGGACATGATGGACTGCGTGCTGCCGACGCGCGCCGGGCGTCACGGACTTGTGTTTGCGCGCGCGGAAGACGGCAGCATCGTGCGGATGAACATCAAGCGCAAAGAATACGCCGAGGACTCCGGGCCCATCGACGCCACGTGCGGCTGCATGACCTGCGCGCGGTACTCGCGGGCGTATCTGCGGCATCTTTTTGTGGCGGGCGAGCCGCTGGCCCTGACGCTGAACTCGGTGCACAACCTGCACTTCTACCTGGCCACGATGGAGCGGGTGCGGGCGGAGCTTGTGGGCTAGACTCCGTTGCGGCCATCGGTACCCCCTCCCCTACCTAAGTACTCAAAGTCCTTCAAACATTGGACTTAGGTCCGGACTTGGGTGTACAGAGGTCTGGACTTAAATTCGAAGACCCGGCGGGTGGCCGGGTTCTGTCGTTAGTTCTTTCCCTGATTTAATTCTACAAGGTGTGTCAAGGGATGGGCTGTGGATTGGAAGGCAACGTGCGCGTGGAGGATCAGCCCTTTGGGTTTCGACTGGATTCGGTACCTGGGGCTTCGCTCCCAGGCTGGTAGGGACGCGCCCGGCCCTTTGGGGGGTTGTTCCTCTATACCCTTGTTGGAATTGATTCAGAACGACCCGAGGCTGAGGCGGGTGGATAAACAATATGGGGAAGAGTGTGGACGCTGCCAGCAAACCGCAGGTCCTTCGACTGCGCCACTCACGATGAGACTGTGAGTGGCTCCGCTCAGGATGACAATTTCTATTGATGACGATTTCTATATCGATCAGCCACTCAGGCTCAAGCTATATGTCGATACAGCCTAGTCAGGAAGGTTGAGGGAGGGGAGGCTGGCGATGATCTTCTGGGTTTCGAGGGAGACGGTGATGACTTCGGCGAGTTCGGGAATCTTCTCGGAGAATTTGAGGACTGCTTCTTCCCAATCGACCTCGTGGGGCTGGCGATGGTCGAAGAAGAGTTGGAGGACTTCGATGAGGCTTTCGGGTTTGGAGAGGTCGCAGTCGAGGGCGATGCGGTTGTCCTGATAGAGGACGGCGCGGTCTGGCGACTGGAAGAGCATGTTGGTGAGGGGGTAGCCTGCGGCTACCTTTTTCTTGATTTCGGCCTGGAGGTCGTCGGAGGAGTCTTTGGCCTCCCAGAGGCCGTGAACGAGGGTGAGGTCGTCTACGATGGTTCCGTCGGCGCGGAGAGGCTGCTTGTTCGTGCCTTTGAACTGGTACTCCTCGACGAGATGCCAGTCGTAAGGACTGGCGCAGCGTTTGAGGAGATCGCTGAAGGCGGCGCGGGTGTTGCCCTCGGTTTTGTGGCCGTGCTGGAGGAACTGGTCGAGGGCGGCGTAATAGTCCTTGACGGGCTTGTGCGTGGGTTTTAGCGGGAAAAGACTCATCGGCTGATGAGGTGAGGGTATCACGCGGGATGGCGGAGTGGCCCGGCATGTCAGGAGTGTCTAGTGCGTTACGCTGCGCGCTCGTGGCCTCTGAGCGTGAGGAGCCAGTAGAGGACCACGAAGATATAGATGGCTGCCACCGCGTAGGACCACAGCTCGTAGGCGAGGGCGTTCTGGTGGAGCGCGGCGTAGGTGCGGCCGAAGCTGGAGGAGAGGTCGGCGATGCTGTAGAGGGCGAAGCCGGCGGCGATGTTGCGCGCGAGCATGACCGGCGTCGCGAGCGACCAGGCGAAGAGCAGCACCATCAGGAACGAGAAGAAGAGCTCGGCGCGGTCGGTGGGGATGGGCGCGTGCTCCGGCAGCAGCATGGTTGCGAGCGCCGTACACAGCACCGCGAGCGCCAGCAGGGCTACGGGCGCAAGGCCGTTGAGCAGCGTTTGCTCCGCGCGGCTGCGCGCGAGGTGAACGGCAATCTCGATGGCGACGGCGGCTTCAACGACTAGCCCTGTGAGTTGCAGGCTGTCGTAGAGCGCGTGGTACGACGCCACGTTCATGTGGTGGAAGATGGCGTACAGCAGCACCGAGCGCACGAGGTAGAACGCGATGAGCACCGTAAAGACTGGGGCGCGGCGCACGATTCCACGGCTGAAGAGCGCGACAAGGAGCGCAAGCTCAACCGCGGCACTGAGCGTCAGCAGCAGCGTATTGATGGTGGTCTGCGCAGGCATAACGATGGCTGCGAATGCGTGCATGATGGCGGCCTGTGCGATCAATGGCTCTCCCTGAAGCGAGTATGCTGCAACGTGTCCCTCGCAACAGCGTACCTGAGGAATATCTGATTAAGTCCGCGTAGGCTCCCTCAGGGGCTAAAGCCCCATTAAATAGAGGGACGCTATGGTGTGGCTGAAGCCACGCCCTTTCAAAGCAGGGACTTATTCAGAGTCTCCCTAGTCGAGGCCGTCTTACGGATTCTCGGGAGCGTTCGCGTCGAGTTGGCCGGCGAAGTAGCTTTCGCGGAAGCGGACCTTGGCGTCGGGATAGTCCGGCACCTTCACGCTGATGCTGTGCATTCCAGGCGAGGGCTCGCCGTTGGCTTCGGCGCGCGGCTGAAAGCTGAGCAGGTAGTAGTTGTGGACGTGGTTGGTGAGCTGGTTCAGGCCGCGGTCGAAGCCCTTCTGCGTGGTGAAGTTGATGTACTCGCCGCCGGAGAGCGCGGCCAGCTCGTGCGCCGCATTTTTCTTGAGCGCGTTGATGGCCATCGCCAGCATGGCGAGCGGAGGGATGGCTCCGCCGTAGCGCAAAGCATCTTTCAGCTCGGCCCTGCCCGCGCCGAAGGCCACGGCATCGACGACGGTGTTGGTGCGGCCCAGCATGGCGATCACCTGCGCTGCTTTGGTGGTGCTGCCGTGGTCGCGCGTCTCGCTGATGAGCAGGATGACGTGGCGGTAGTGGTTCTGGCGCGCTTCGAGCATCTGGGTCGCATACGCTACTGCGTCGAGCGTGGAGGCGTCGGGGTCGTTGTCGCAGGGCTGGATGCGCGAGAGCGCGCTGGCGGTGTGGTCGGGGTTGCGCGTGAAGTTGTCCACCAGCACGGGCTTGCCGCCATACTCGATGACGGCGACCTCGTGCGGCGTTGCTCCGGCGAGCGCGTCAATCATTGTCGAGAGGCCGGAGAGGCTGGCGTACTCGAACCCCGCCGAGCGGCTGCACTGGACGACGACGACCAGCGAGAGTCCGAGCGAGTCCGTGTCGGTGTCGAGGTGAATGGTCTGGGGCACGCCGTTGTCTTCGACGACAAACTGGTTCTGTTTGAGCGTGTAGAGCACGTCGCCGTGTTTTGTCTGGACTGTCGTGGGCACGAGCACGATGTTCGACTGGGTGCGGAGGGTGTACTGGCCGGGATCCTGAGCTGGATTCTGAGCCAGCGCGGAGGCCGTGACGAGCAAGATGCAGAGAAGCGTCCGCATGGGGCCAGTCTAGCGGAAAGTCGCCGGCGCGGCGACAGGCAACCATCGGTGGCCGCCGAGATGAAGTTGCATGGTCCGGACTGAGCGCCGTGCCCCCTAGTACACTGAATATCGACGCATGTTTATTGACGAAGCACGAATCCGGGTGAAGGCAGGCGATGGCGGCAATGGGTGTATGGCCTTCCGCCGCGAAAAATTCGTTCCCAAAGGCGGCCCCTCCGGCGGCGACGGCGGCCACGGCGGCGACATCCGCATGTCGTCGTCGCTGAGCCACAACACGCTGGTCCACTTCCGCTTCAACCCCGAGCACAAGGCCGAGCGCGGCGGACATGGCCTGGGCTCCAACTGCTCCGGGCAGGCGGGCGAGCACACCATGCTTGAGGTCCCCGTCGGCACGCTGCTTTACGACGATGCCACAGGCGAGTTGGTCCACGACTTCGCGCACCCGGGCGAGACCATCGTCATTGCCAAAGGCGGACGCGGCGGACGCGGCAACCAGCACTTCGCCACGCCCACGCACCAGGCCCCGCGCGAGCACGAACTCGGCCGCGCCGGCGAAGAGCGCGCCTTCCGGCTGGAGCTGCGCCTGCTCGCCGATGCCGGCCTCGTCGGCTACCCGAACGTCGGCAAATCGACGCTCATCTCACGCCTCTCTGCCGCGAAGCCCAAGATTGCCAACTACGCCTTCACCACGCTTGCGCCGAACCTCGGCGTCGTGCAGGTGGGCGAGTATCCGCACACCCGGTCCTTCACCATCGCCGACCTGCCGGGCCTCATCGAAGGCGCACATCTGGGCGCGGGACTCGGCATCCAGTTCCTGAAGCACATTGAGCGCACCAGCGTCATCGTCCATCTGGTCGATGTCTCCGATGCGACGGACCGACCTGACCCGGTCGAGGACTTCAAGATCATTACCGATGAGCTGAAGAGCTTTGACCCGGCGCTTGCGAAGAAGCCCACGATTCTGGTCGCGGCGAAGATCGACGTGGCCAATCCGGAGAAGCTCAAGAAGCTGACCGCGATGGCGAAGCGCCGCAAGCTGCCCTTCTACGCCATCTCCGCCGTCACTGGCGAAGGCATCGAGAAGCTGAAATACGCGATTGCCGAGATGGTTGCCGCCCACCGGCCGATTGAGCTGAAACCAGCGTCGGCCGCACCGGTTGCGAAGATCAAACCGCACTATCCGCCGCCTGCACCTTCGGCACGCGGACGCGGCTGAGTATCACGCCGGAGCGACGAAAATTACGCTAGTGTGGTGTCTCGAAAGTTCTTAGCATAAATTGGAATCGCAAACCGCAGGTCCTTCGACTCCGTTTGGCGTAAAAACCGCCAAACTCAGCTCAGGATGACAGCTTGAATGATGTTGTGAACTTCAGGGACAGGACACTAGTGTGGTGAGTCATTAATTTGGTGAAGTATAGGACGGGCTTTCAGCCCTTCGTCTTATGTCGAAACATGACCTGGGGCTGCGCCCCAGGCTGGTATAGAACGGGCCTTTGGCCCTCGTAAAACGAAACGAACTCATGACTCAGCACACTAGAGCGGTTTCGGTCTCGTTGTGACAGTTGAGTCGGAGAGTTGTGGTCTCCCACCCTTTGTGCAAAAGACGCACAAAGGATGGGGCACCCGCTGAAGCCGTGCCCTTAACAAAGCAGGACTTAATCAGAGTCTCCTTATGCCTTCAGCGGCGCGCCTATTCATCCCGCCCTGGGCGCGACATCAGATCGCGGATGGCTTCTTTCGGGTTCTTGTTGTGGTGCAGGATCGCGTCCATCTGTTCGGTGATGGGCATCTCGACGCCATAGCGCGCGGCCAGCCCCAGCGCGGCGGTCGTCGTGCGGACACCCTCAGCCACTTTGCCGTGCAGGCTGGCGAGGATCTCCGGTAGCTGTCGCCCGCGTCCCAGTTCGATGCCCACGGCGCGGTTGCGCGAGAGCGGCCCCGTGCAGGTGAGCACCAGGTCGCCGATGCCCGACAATCCGGCCAGCGTCTGTCGCCGCGCGCCGCAGGCTACGGCAAGTCGAGTCATCTCCGCGATGCCGCGCGTAATGAGCGCAGCGGCCGAGTTGTGTCCGAGGTTCAGCCCATGCACAACGCCCGCGGCCAGCGCGATAACGTTCTTGAGCGCGCCGCCCAGCTCCACTCCGGGCACGTCGTCGTTGGTGTAGACGCGCAGCGTGGGCGAGGTGAACTCGCGCTGGATGCGCTGCGCCAGGTGCGCGTCGTGCGCGGCGGCGACGATGGCCGTCGGGCCGCCTGCCGCGACCTCCTGGGCAAACGACGGCCCGCTCAGCACCGCGACCGGGTTCGTCGCAACCGAGGCGATGACCTGCGACATGCGCAGAAAACTGTGCTCTTCAATTCCCTTGCTTGCGCTCAGCACGATCTGGTCGCGCGTCAGCAGCGGCGCGATGTGCGCGACCACGCTGCGCAGGTGTTGCGAGGGCGTGACGCAGAGCAGGATGTCGGCCTCGAAGATGGCGCGCGGCAGGTCGCAGGTGACGAAGATGTCGGCGGGCAACGTGAAACCGGGTAGATAGGGCAGGTTTTCGCCGGTGTCGTTGAGCTGCTCGGCCAAGGACGCCGAGTGCGACCACAGCACCAGCTCGTGTCCGCCGCGTCGCGCCAGCGAGAGCGCCAGAGCCGTGCCCCAGGCCCCCGCGCCCAGAATCGCAATGCGGCTCATGCAGCCGCCTTCTTGCTGCCGAAACGGTTCTCCGTGCCCGCCAGCAGGCGGCGGATGTTCGCGTTGTGCTTCACGATGATGAGCACAGGAATGAAGATGAGGCCCGCGATGACGCCGGGCGTTCGCTGATGAATGAAGCAGAGCGCCACAGGAGGCAGCAGCGCCGAAGCGATGATCGACGCGAGCGAAACATAGCGCGAGATGGCGAAGATCACGATGAAGACGCCGAAGACGATGAGCCCCGCAGGCCACGAGAGCGCCAGAAAGACCCCCAGCGCGCTGGCCACTCCCTTGCCGCCGCGAAAGCCAAGCCAGGCCGGAAAGACGTGGCCGAGAATGGCCGCGACCGCCGCCGCAACGGCGAGATCGTAGTTGCCCGGCGCAAGATGTTGAGCAATCTTTACCGCGGCGAACGCCTTGCCGCAGTCCAGGAGCAGCGTGGCGATGCCTAGTCCCTTCGCCCCCGAGCGAACGACGTTGGTCGCGCCGATGTTGCCGCTGCCGGTGGCGCGGATGTCCTGCTTGCGAAAGATCCTGACCAGCAGGTAGCCGAAGGGAATGGAGCCAAGCAGATAGGCGAGCGGGATGGAGATGAGCCAGGCGTTCATGGGCGTCTCGATGAGTGTAGCAAGCGCGCGTCAGTCGATGAGCGATTCGACAAACGCCGCGCTGTCGAAGGGGATGATGTCGTCGATCTTTTCGCCGACTCCGGCGTAGACCACCGGCAGCTTCAGCTCGGTGGCAATGGCCAGCACGATGCCGCCCTTGGCCGTGCCGTCGAGCTTGGTCAGCACGATGCCGGTGACGCGGGCAGCCTCGGTGAAGAGCCGCGCCTGTTCGAGACCATTCTGCCCCGTCGTCGCGTCCATGACGAGCAGCGTCTGGTGCGGCGCGCCGGGGACCAGCTTCTCGGCGGTACGGCGCATCTTGTCCAGCTCCTTCATCAGGTCGGTTTTGGTGTGGAGACGGCCAGCCGTGTCGGCAATCAGGATGTTGGTGCCGCGCGCTTTGGCCGCCGCCAGCGCGTCGTAAAGCGCGGCCGAAGGGTCGCCGCCCTGCTTGGTTTTGATGAGGGGAACGTCGGACCGCTGCGCCCAGACTTCGAGCTGCTCAATCGCCGCCGCGCGGAAGGTGTCTGCCGCGCACAGCAGCACGCTTTTGCCCTCGGCGGTGAACATCGCGGCCAGCTTGCCTGTGGTGGTCGTCTTACCGGTGCCGTTGACCCCGACCATCATAATGACCTCGGGCGGGGCGTCAGGATGTTGGAGGGGCCGCTGCACGCCGTCGAGGATCTGCATCAGCTCGGCCTTGAGAAGCTGCTTCAGCTCATCTCCGCCCGCGATGCCGGTGCGCAGCGCGCGCTGCCTCAGGTTTTCGAGCACGATGGCCGTCGTGGGAGCGCCCAGGTCGGCGCGGAGCAGCACAGGCTCAAGCCCGGTAAAGGTAGACTCATCCACCTCGCGCGTCAACGCGATCACGGAACTGATCGATTCGGTGAGCGACTCGCGCGTGCGCGTCACCGCCTGCTTCATCCGGTCGAAGAAGCCGCGCTTCTGCTCGGCTGGTTCGGGGGCTACGGGCTGGGCAGAGGTTTCGGTGGTCTCGGTTTTATCGCGCTTGCCGAAGAGGGAAAAGGCCATACTATTCCCAGTTTAGCGGATGCGGCGCAGTCGGGCGTCAGGCAATAACGCCTCGCGGGCAGGCGGCGCGGAGGCCACCATCTCCGTTACCGGATTGGCCTGCGTGAGCCGAAGCAGCCGTCTCCCCTTGTCCGGCAGCAGAAGCACCGAGATGATGAAGACGAAGAGGAAGAAGACCGCGATAATGACGACAATCAGAAAAAACGATGGGCCGGGGTTGCGCGGCGTCTCCGGCGGCGTGGGCGAATGCGGTTCCGTCATATCTTAAGTGTAGGACTTAACCAGAGGCCCGAACGGCGTGACGAGTTCACACATCGCTGAAAACGCTGGAAACCAAAAATCCGAGGACGAGCGGTTCATGCGGCGCGCGTTCGCGCTGGCACAGGAGACCGCCGCGCTCGCCAGCCCGAACCCGCAGGTAGGCTGTGTCCTTGTCCGCGACGGGGCCATCATCGCTGAAGGCGCGCACCGCTACGCCGCCCGCGACCACGCCGAGATCGTCGCGCTCAAGCAGGCCGGCGAAGCCGCTCGCGGCGCAACTGCCTACGTCACGCTCGAACCCTGCGCTCACCACGGACGCACCGGCCCCTGCGCCGACGCGCTCATCGCCCGAGGCATCCGCCGCGTGGTCGTCGCCACCGAAGACCCCAACCCGCTGGTCAGCGGCGAAGGTCTCGCAAAGCTGCGCGCCGCAGGCATCGAAGTCACCACCGGCATTCTCGAACAACCCGCACGCAATCTCAACGACGCCTTCGCCCACTTCATCCAGCACTGCACGCCCTTCGTCACGCTCAAGGCCGCGCTCTCCGCCGATGGCTACCTTGCGCCGCCGCCTGCCGCGCGCGCATCCGCGCAGCCCCACTGGCTCACCGGCCCCGAGTCCCGTGCCGAGGTCCAGCGCCTCCGCCACGCCTCCGACGCCGTCCTCACCGGCATCGGCACCGTGCTTGCCGACGACCCAGCACTCACCGATCGCACCGGTCTTCCGCGCCGCCGCCCGCTCGTCCGCGTCGTGCTCGACGCGCAGCTCCGCACTCCGCCCGGCTCGCAACTCATCGCTACAGCGATGCACGATGTCCTCATCTTCACCTCAGCCTCCGCGTCTGCTGAAAACATGCACAGGCTGCGCAAAGCCGGAGCAGAGGTGGAAATCATCGAAGCACAAGACGGACGTCTCAACCTTCAAGAAGTTCTCAAGGCGCTCGCCGCGCGGGACATCCTCAGCGTCCTGCTCGAAGCGGGCACGCACCTGAACGCTGCCTTTCTCCGCGAAGACCTCATCGGTAAAGTCGTCCTCTTCCGCGCACCCGCCGAACTCGGTCCTGGTTCCGTCCCCTTCGCCGAAGACATCACGCCAGAAAGCATCGAGCAGCGCCTCACCCGCGCCGCGCGCACTCACTGCGGCCCAGACACCTGCACCACCGGCTACCTTCACAACCCGTGGCCGTGAGCAAAATTACAGCACCGGCGAGTCGTTGTGCAGCATCGCCTTGCGGATGATCTTGATGGGCGCGAAGCCTTGCCGCATGAAGTCGTCGTGGAACTGTTCGAGGTTGAAGGCTGGGCCTTCTTTCTTCTGGAGGTCCGCGCGCAGCTTCATGATCTCCAGCTTGCCCAGCGTGTAGTAGAGATACGTCGGGTCCGATGTGCCGCGCTTCGTCTCGACCACCGCCGCCGCGCGCGACTGATAGCCCTGCTGGACGAAGAAGTCCTCGGCCTGCTCCAGCGTCCACTTGCCGCCGGGCTCGCCTTCGCCGGTGTGCAGCTTGATCGCATTGACGAAGCGTGCATCGCGCAGCAGCGCATCCTGCAACTGGCCCAGCCGGATGAGGCGCGACTCGCGTACCTGCTCCGCCGTGGCATTGGGCGGAGGCGCGTCGTAGCCCTCGTCGAGCATCATCTGCTCGCAGTAGTGCGCCCAGCCTTCGATGTTCGTGTTTGCCCCCAGCACCTTGCGAATCTTCGACGGAAACTCCGGCATCCAGAGGAACTGCACGTAGTGGCCCGGGTACGTCTCGTGCACGCTGGTCGCGATGACGGTGCCCACGTTGAACTCCGCCATGTGCTCGGCGATGTGCTGCTTCGTCCAGTCTTTCTGCGGCAGCGTCACGTTGAAGTACGCCTTGTTCGAGCCGGTCTCGAACGGGCCCGGAGGGTCCATCGACGCGAACGTAGTGGCGCGCATGAAGGGCGGCGTCTCTTCGAGCGTCGGCTCGACCTTCGACGGAATCGTGATGATGTGATGCGTATCGATGAAGCTGATGAGCGAGTTGAAGGTGTCCTGAAACGCGCCCAGCAGCTTGTCGGGCGCGGGATGGATCGCCGCCAGCTCGGCCAGCACCTGCTGCGGCGTCTTCGTGGGATCGACCTCTTTGGCAACGCGCGCAAACTCTGCCTGGTTCCTGTGCAGGTCGTCGAACGCAATCTGGAGCAGGCGGTCGAGCGGAAGATCGACCATCTCGTCGTAGCTGAGCTTCTTGCGGAACGTGTCCGCGCCCAGGCGGAAGTCGCCGTTCGAGCGCGCGAGCAGGTCGGTCTTCATCCACGCCTCGTAAGACTGGAGTGCGGCAATCACAGCGGCGTTTGATGTAGCGAATGCAGCCTTGTCATCCGCGCCGGTCGCTTCGGCGAAGGCCTCGGGAACATCATGCTGGAAGAAGCTGATGTCGTCGCCAATCTGTTCGAGTGCGATCTCGGTGAAGATGCGCGGCGGATTCTTCAGGTTCTTGCGCGCCTCTTCGAGCGCCTGCGGAATCTTCTTCTCGCGCTCGATGGCGGCGCGGAAACGAATGTTCACCGGCGCGTAGGGCCGCTCCATGATGGTGAAGATCGAGTTGGTCACGCCGGTCGAGTAGCTGTCCGGGTTCTTCTCCCAGGGACGGATGACCTCAAGCGTGAGCAGCTGCGACTTGATGTTGTTGAGCAGGATGTCGCGGTCGGCGGCCACAGGCGCGTCGAGCGCCGTCGGGTCGATGGCCTCGACCTTCTTCTCGAAGTCGTGCAGCGCGGCAATCTGCTTTTGAACGCCCGCCGCGGAGTAATCCTCAAGCTGCGTGTCGTACTGGTGCAACCCCGCGCTGGTGCCCGCCGTGGGCGAGAAGCGGAAGTACACGTCGGAAAAATACTGGTCGGAGAGATAGCTGAACGTCTGGGCAGCGCCGTCGGCTGAGAGTCTCTGGGCTGGTGCGGTGGGCATAAGGAGGGTAATTCCAAGTGCGAGGGTAGAAGCCGATAGAAGTTTACGCATCTTGCCTAATGTTTCCTGACTAAAAGACCTTGAATTGAACCTCGACCTTGATGGTGACTGGGACGGGTTTTCCGTGCAGCGTTGCGGGGCTGAAGCGGTATTGCTCGACTGCCTTCAGTGCGGCCTTGTCGAGGGATTTGCCTCCGGATTTGACGATGTGGAGGTCGGTAGGTATGCCGTCAACCGGAACCGTGAGAGCAATGAGCGTCGTGCCGTGTTTTGGCTTATGGAAGAGTGGGCGGGGGTATTTTGGTTCGACGCTATGGACGAGCTTTGGCGGCAGCACATCGCCGCCAATCTTCATCGGCGCGATGCTTGTTGCCGGAGCGGATGTTTTGGCGGGAGTGATTGTCTGCGCAGAGACGAGAGGCACCGCAAATGCCAAAAGAGCAGCGAGGGTAAGGAGTTTGCGGACCATCATGCGTGAAGAGAGTTTACGCCACGTTGCGGCCGAATGTCAGGCAAGACAACAGCAGATTCCTCCCCCTTCGGCTTCGCTCAGGGTGCGGAATGGAAATGAATAAGGGTCTGGATGAAAATTGGGGTGTCGAGCCTAAGCCGTGGCGGGGATGATGCCATAACGCGCCATCACGGCGGCGATGGCGGGGATGTCGGCCTTGCCCTCGGGGTCGATGGCGGCGGCCAGCTCGCGGAAGTACTCAGGCCCGACCTTGCCGGGTGTGAGGATGCATAACATACGCGCCGTCGCGCGGAACGTGTTGACGTAGGTATGGGCGACGCCGCGCGGGATGTGGAGCTGCTGGCCGGGACCGATCTGGTGCTCTTTGCCGTCCAGCGTCCAGGTGGTGAAGCCGTTCATGCCGATGATGGTCTCATCGTAGTCGCGGTGCAGGTGCGGAACATTGAGATGGGCGTGCGCCGGGACCGTCAGCTCAAAGATGTCCGCCTCGCCCTCGGTCTCGTGGCGGCTCTTGAGAAACGTGATGCTCATGTTCCCAATCAGAATGGGGTGGTGCATGGGAGTCCCCTTTCTGAGAAACAAGCATAGTGGAAACCTGCCCGGCCGCCAAGCAAAGAATCACACGCCCGTGAGGAAAAAATGTCTGAGTCAAAGGCTTGTCTCAAACCCTTGAGCGGTCGTGACTTTGCAGGGCAAAGCCCCGCCCTCGCAGCCGATGAATCCATCTACAGAGATACCCCACGGCTCGCCGCCAGCGCCGTCGCGCGCTCTACAAACGCCGACAACGTCACCGAGCCCTCGTCGCCCTTGCCGCGTGTGCGGACGCTGACTGCGTCGCTCGCCGCTTCCTTGTCGCCCATCACCAGCACAAACGGAACTTTTTGAAGCGTGAACTCGCGGATCTTCGCGTTCATCTTCTCGTTGCGGGCGTCGAGTTCCACACGCAGTCCCGCGGCTTCAAGCTTCGCCTTCACGGCGTTCGCATAGTCGAGGTGCTTCTCCGAGATGGGCACGATGCCGACCTGCACCGGCGCGAGCCACAGCGGAAACGCGCCCGCGTAGTGCTCAATCAGCACGCCGAAGAACCGCTCCACCGAGCCGAACAGCGCGCGATGCACCATCACCGGGCGATGCTTCTCGCCGTCCTCGCCCGTGTACTCCAGCTCGAACCGCTGCGGCAGGTTGAAGTCGAACTGCACCGTGGACAACTGCCACAGCCGCCCCAGCACATCCACCAGCTTGATGTCGATCTTCGGCCCGTAGAACGCCGCCTCGCCGGGGATGACCTTGTACTCAATCCCCTTCGCGTCGAGCACCTTCCTGAGCGATGCGACTGCGCCCTCCCAGTGCTCGGCCTTGCCCACGTAGTTCTTCGTGTCGCGCGGGTCCCAGGTGGAAAGCTCGACCTTGAACTCGGCAAACCCGAACGCCTTCAGCACGGAGTCGGCAAACTCCACGCACGCGGCGATCTCGCCTTCAATCTGTTCCGGCGTGCAGAAGATGTGCGCGTCGTCCTGCGTGAAGCCGCGCACGCGCAAGAGGCCGTGCATGGTGCCCGAGCGTTCGTACCGGTACACATTGCCCAGCTCCGCATACCGCTGCGGCAGGTCGCGGTAGCTCTTGGGCGAGTTCCTGTAAATCAAAATGTGGCCGGGGCAGTTCATCGGCTTCAGCCTGTACTCGGCGTCGTCCAGCTCCATCGGCGGATACATGTTCTCGGCGTAGTAGCCGTCGTGCCCGCTGATCTTCCACAGCTCGCGGCGCATGATGTGCGGCGTAAACACCATCTGGTAGCCGCGCCGGATGCACTCCTCGCGCATCCAGTCTTCCATCGTCTTGCGAATCAGTCCGCCCTTCGGGTGCCAGAAGATCAGCCCCGCTCCCGCGACCTCCTGAATCGAGAACAGGTCGAGTTGTTTTCCGAGCACGCGATGGTCGCGCGCCTTAATCTCTTCGAGCCGCTTGAAGTGCGCGGCCATATCTTTATCGTTGAAGAAGGCCGTGCCGTAGACGCGCTGCAACTGCTGGTTCTTCTCGTCACCAAGCCAGTACGCGCCCGCCACGCTTGTCACCTTGAACGCGCGCACGCGACCCGTCGAGGGCACGTGCGGCCCGCGGCAGAAGTCCACAAAGCTGCCGTTGCGATAGAGGGAGATCGCATCATTCGGCCTGGTGAACTTCTCGATGAAGTGGACCTTCATAAAGTCGCCGTGCGCCTTGTACTCGGCCAGCCCCTTTTCGCGCGGCTCTTCTTCGCGGACAAACTTCTCATCGCGCGCCACCACGTCGGCCATGCGCTTCTCAATCGCGGCCAGGTCATCTTCGGTGAAGGGCGTCTCGCGGTAGACATCGTAGAAGAACCCGGAGTCGGTCGCGGGGCCGTGGCCGAGCTTCGTCTCCGGAAAGAGTTCGAGAATCGCCGTCGCCATCACGTGCGCAGCCGAGTGCCTGACCACGCGCAGCGAAGCCTCATCGGCCTCCTTCAGCAGCTCGAGCGCAACGTCCTCGGTCAATGGCGCAGCCAGATCGACCAGCCGCTCGCCCGAAGCAGCCGCGCCATACATCGAAGCCTCCGACCCCTGCTCCTCAGCCGCATCGCCGGGTCCCCCATCCATGCGCGTACTTTGCGCATGAGTGGGCTCCAGCGGACGCACCCGCGCCACGACGACTGCCGCCGCCAGACGCGGCGAGATACTCATCGCAATGTCAAAAGAAGTCGTCCCCCGCGCAACCTCGCGCACGGAGCCATCCGGAAGCTGTACCTTAATCTGCTCACTCATATCGGTATCTACCAGCATAATCGGCCCGCGCCATCGATGTCCCCTGTTTCTCCGGCATTTCCATTCCGCAGCCTTTTTGTATTTCCATTCCGCAGCCTTTTTGTATTTCCATTCCGCAGCCTTTCTGTATTTCCATTCCGCAGCCTTTCTGTATTTCCATTCCGCACCCTGAGCGAAGTCGAAGGGGAAGGAATCTGCTTTTCCACGCCAGCCACCGAAGTCACGCAACGGCCGCTGCCCCTGATCCCTGCCTTCCCGCATCCCCCGCACGTTGTAGCCCCACTCCCCGCGCTGGCTATTCCGTTGCTCGCGCGCCTCTTCAACAATAATCACAGCCTCCGCCGCGGAGAACCTGCCCGGCCCGAGGCGACAAATTGAATCAATGCGAGCGGTGCCATTCGGCGTCAGGCTGGATGCATCGCCACCGGAAAGCAGGCCTCCCCGTGCATCTCGTCACCCACCAGCCCAGGCTCTCGACCGACATCCGCTGCCCTATCTGCGGGCAGGGTTTCCTCATCTTCGAGGAACTGGCCGCCCACGCCAGCCAGTTCGAGAGCCGCCGCATCATCCAGCAGGCCCTGCGCTCGCAGCACACCTCCCAGGGCACGCTCTCCGGCGCGCACCCGGCCACGAACTTCGACATCCCCAGTTGGCAGGGCGAACCGCCGTTCTCTGCCTCCGCCTCGCTCAGCGACCTCATCGACAACTCGATCTGACCGCCACCCCAGGTTGCCGCATCGGCGATGTACCATCTTTGGTGCTTGGGCGTGCCTCCCGGTTTGTGTACACTTCCTTGACTTCGTTTGCGCAGCCCGGAAGCGACTGAACATCCTCTCTGGGCAGCACAACGACGGAACTGTGGACTTGGCTATCTGGTAGAGATTGCAGGATCGAGGTCATGGTTGTTCACCGTCAGCGATTCCATTCACATCAACGCGCCGATTGACCGGTGCTTTCTGCTTGCGACCCACGTCGGCCTCACGGCCCAGGCGATCGAGATGCGGCCCGTCGCCGGTACAGTGGCCGGAACGCTTGGCCCCGGCGACAGAGTCGTATGGGCCGGCTGGCGCTTCGGGCTGCCCCTCGTCCACGAGGGCCTGATCACGCGATACGAGCGTCCGGCCTTCGTGCAGGACACCATGGCGCGCGGCCGGTTCCGGAAGTACCAGCACGACCACCAGTTCATCGAAATTGACGGCCAGACGCTGGTCATCGAGAGGCTGCGGTTTTCCATGCCGTTCGGGCCGCTGGGCAAACAACTCGGCAAACGCCTGGTCATACCCACCGTCACCAGGCTGCTGCGCAGGCGCGTGGCCCTGCTCAAGCAGGTGGCCGAGAGCCACGAATGGCGCCGCTACCTGGACGAAGAGAACGTGGAGCGGGTCATCGAGGCAGAGGCTGCACGAACAGCGTGACCCGAACGCCGAAGACCCGATGAGATGCTGGAATTCTGTTTTGCTGAAGGGCACAGCTTCACGGACTGAGGAAAAATGCTCGTTCTGCTTAAGGGCACGGGTAAACCCGTGCCCTTAAGCAAAACAGCTAAATCTCAGAATTCTCACCCAGACTCTACACACGTCTTCCGCGCCTGGACCACGCTTACCTCAGACCTCAGTACAGTCTGGGGTGCAGCCGGATACGGTATAGAACGCCGAGGCTGAAGGCAGACGGCGACAGAGTAACAGTCGGGTTCTGATTCACGTTCCAGCTCTCGTGCTGGTAGTCCACCCGCACCGCCCACTGGTCGGCGAAGTCGTAGTCCACGCCGCCTCCCATCGAGTACACCACCGAGCCGTTCGAGCCGGTGCCGTTCGACCCGATGTAACTCTTCTGGGCGAACGAGATGGACCCTTTGCTGACCATGAAGTCGGCATAGGGATGGAAATAGCTGATCGGGTGCTCGACCCGCACGCCGCCGCCGAAGGTGCTCTCGTTGACCGCCCGCGCATGTGCGTTTTTGTAGCGCACCTCGACCGACGGCGAGAGGAACTTGAGGAAGTAGGTGTAGGCTGCGCCCACCGTGATGCCGTGGCCTGCGATGTCGTAGTCCGGATTGACTCTCGAGTAGGCAACGAATGTCGTGAGGCCCGCATTTCTGCTACGGGCCGCGGTGGCCTGTGCCGAGATGCGGGAGGGGAGCAGAAGCAAAGGCATCAGCGCCATCGGCAGCGCAAACCTCAGAATGTTCCTTCGTAGGCTGTGTCTCTGCATCCGTTGCCCTCTCCAATCAACCTTCAGTCAGGATTCCGCCGGAAGCAGATCAGGCTGAAGAATGCTGCGTACATTGCCTGCGGCCCGCAATGCTAACCATTCTATCCGCGGACAAGTTACCGTCGAATCTTTATCTAGTGTTACTGTTGAATCTTTATATTCCAAAAGCCATCCCAGGGTTGCCAGCCATCATGCAACATTTTCGCCATTGACGGCGACCCCGATTGGCAGACACTTTGCCTACAGTGACGGTTTCATGCCTCCAGCCGGAGGGAAAACTCTTCAATCACCGGGTTGGTCAAGACCTCGCGGGCAATCCGCTCCACCTCGGCCTGCGCGGCCTCCTGCCCGAGCCCATCTTCGAGCGTCAGCAGAAAATACTTCCCCTGCCTTACATCCTGGACACCGCGGTACTGCATTCTCCGCAAAGCATCCGACACTGTCTGCCCCTGGGCATCCAGCACGGTCCGTTTCAGCGTGACATAGACATGCGCCTTCATTCTGTTCAATTATAGACAGGGCGCTGCTTTTGCCGGCGCAAGAAGAGACCCACACTCCCTATGACCAATTATCTCGAGTTGCCCGTTGGGGCGGAGTCGCCCAACGTGATCCACGCCGTCATCGAAATTCCCAGCGAAGGCATCAACAAATACGAGTACGACAAACAGCTCCACGTCTTCCGGCTCGACCGCAACCTGTACTCGCCGGTCCACTACCCGGGCGATTACGGCTTCGTGCCCAGCACGCTGGCCGAGGACGGCGACCCGCTCGACGTGCTGGTGCTGGTGGACGCGCCCAGCTTCCCCGGCTGCGTGCAGGCGGTGCGTCCCATCGGCGTGCTCGAAATGCTTGACCAGGGCGTTGCCGACGAGAAGGTTCTTTGCGTAGGCAAAAACAATCCGCGCTACAAGGACGTCACCAGCTACTCGCAGATCTACCCGCACATGCTGCGCGAGATCACGCACTTCTTCGCCATCTACAAGGACCTCGAAGGCAAGCGCGTCGAGGTCAAAGGCTGGCAGGACGCCGCCTACGCCCGCGGCAAGGTTATCGAAGCCGCAGAGCGATTCATCGAGAATAAGACGAACCCGGTGAAGCTGCCTGCCCTGCAAAAATAAGGCCGATTCGGATCGTGCGGCGGAAGCGGCGCGCAAAATCAAGGGGCTTTAACAGGCTGCGGAAAAGCCCATCCGGCAGCTTGTGCGGAACGGCCCAGGGCTAAAGCCCCTTGAATTTGCTGCGGTTTTCGCAGGGCTAAAGCCCTGCGCTCCCACCGAAAAGCACAAAGCGTGCATTTTTCCGCAGCCTGTGAAGCCCCGGGCCGTCACAACCGCTTCAATCGCGCCCCGAGCCCGCTTGCCGCGCATTCCTGATGAACGCAGCAAGCCGCTCCGGGGCCTTACGGCCGGGCACGCCCTCGACGCCGCTGGCCACATCGACCCCCCACGGCTCCAGTCGAGCGATAGCTTCAGCCACGTTCTCCGGGCGAAGGCCCCCGGCGACAATGAACCTGAGCCCGCCCGCGTGAGCCGCGAGCGTAGCACGTGCCTTTTCCCAGTCGAACGAGACGCCGGTACCGCCGGTGGCCGAGCCGACCTTCGAGTCGATGAGCACACGGCCCACCGTGCCTTCGCGCGCGATCTCATCCAACTGGCGACCGACCGCTTCGGCGCTGGCCCCATCGGCATCCACCTGCCAATGCATGGTCTGGATAATCCCGACCTCGCCACCCAACAGATTGCGCAACCGCCGAACGAGCGCATGGTCTACCGCGCCGTGAAGCTGAATGCCGTCGAGGCCAGCGGCACGCACGGTCGCGGCAATCTCTTCAGCGTCGAGCGAGTCAAATACGCCGATGCGCTCGACCGCTGCGGGCAGATGCGGTGTAATCCGCGCAACCTGCTCAGCAGTGACACGACGTTTGCTCGGCGCAAAGACGAAGCCCACCGCATCCGCGCCAAGCGCGGCGGCAAGCTGTGCATCTTCAAGGCTGGTGTTGGCGCAAATCTTGATCCACATGGCCTAGCCCGCCTGTGTCTGCAAGTGTTCGCGTTTGAGCAGGCGAGCGAGTGCCTCGCCCGGATCAGGCTGGCGCATCAGCGACTCGCCGATCAGAAACGCGCTGTAGCCTGCCTCGCGCAGCCGCGCAATCTCTTCCGGCGAGCTGAGGCCGCTCTCGGCAACCATCGTCACACCAGCCGGAGCAAGCGCGGCAAGCTCAGGCAGCAGCTCCGGATGCATCGTAAAGGTGCGGAGGTCGCGGCTATTGACGCCGACGAGCGTAAATCCCAGCGCCAGCGCGCGATCCATCTCCTCGCGATTGTGTGTCTCGCAGAGCACGTCAAGCCCGTGCGCGTGAGCTTCGTCGCCGAGCGTGCGCAGCTCGCCATCGCTCAGCGCCGCAACGATGAGCAGAATGGCGTCGGCCCCGTGCGCCCGCGCTTCGACCACCTGAAACGCATCGACCATGAAGTCTTTGCGCAGGCACGGAATGCGCACTGCCCCGGACGCCAGTTCGAGATTGGCAAGCGACCCCTGGAAAAACTTCTCGTCAGTCAGCACGGAGAGCGCAGCCGCCCCGCCGCCTTCCAGTGCACGGGCAAGCGCCACCGGGTCGAAGTCGGCACGAATCAGCCCGCGCGAGGGCGAGGCCTTTTTGATCTCCGCGATGATGGCCGGGCCGGTAGCGGTTACGCGGCGAAGGTTGGCAGCAAATCCGCGCGGCGTGCGGGCGGCGGCGCGACGCTCCAGCTCGCCGAGGCCCGCGCCAGTCTTGCGTACAGCAACTTCGGCGCGCGTGTTCGCAAGGATCTGATCGAGCCGTGTGGGCATAGCTCTATTTTACGGGTTCCTGCTGGGCACAGAAAAACGGATAGTGAATCAGTTTGATTGGTTTTGTTAAGGGCATGGCTTTACAGGCTGCGCGAAAATGCATGCTTGTGCGTTTCGGTGGGAGCGCAGGGCTTCAGCCCTGCGAAAATCCCGGTAAATTCAAGGGGGTTTAGCCCCTGAGGTATGCCTTCCTCAAGCTGACCCATGGCAGAACAATGAGCACCCGCGCGGGGTGCTCATTTTCGTCTGCAAACCTTTGGTGCCGAAGGGGGGACTCGAACCCCCACATCCTTGCGAATACATGGACCTGAACCATGCGCGTCTGCCAATTCCGCCACTTCGGCAGCGATCGAAGCGCACCCTGAACCTTCTGACCTGTTGTTCGGGACGCGCTGAACCGCGAAGTTTTAGTGTTACAAACACAGGCTCCCGTGTCAATCCACGCAGCCGTGAGTCTTCCCCTCTTTGATTGCGTCTACCTGAACGAGGTACTGTTTCTTTGTCATGACGGAGCCAACCAACGGTATGATCCCGGCGCTGCCCGGCGACGACAAAATTCCTGAAGAGCTTGCGGTCGAGGTGCGCCGCCTGGCCCACGACCTGAGCAATGCGCTTGAAATCATCGCGCAGACCAGTTATCTACTGAGCACTGCCGATCTGAAAGAACCTGCAAAGGACTGGCTGGAGATGCTCGACAGCGGCGTGCAGAAGGCGCTCGAGCTGAACATCGCGCTCCGCACCTACATCAAACAGCACACATCCAGCTAAGCGTTGGGCCTGCTGAGAGTCATGCGTTGACGCTTCTTCGGCTGGGTCTTCGCTGATTTTTTGATGACGGCCCTCTTCACGGGCAGCTTCTTCGCAACCGCCTTCTTCGTGCTTCCATTCCCGTTCAGTTCGGCCAGTTTGGCCTCGTGCGTGGTCAGCAGGTTTTCAATCTGCTCGATCAGGATGCGGGTATGCACGGGTTTGACCAGCAGTTTGTCGGCGCCCATCTCCTGCCAGTCCTCGTCGGCGACGGGGAAGGCAGTCAAGAGTGCAACGGCGGGACGGTTCAGGGCTGCGCGCGCGGCCTCGATGACCTCGGCCCCGGCCTCGTCGCTCTCCATGCGCATGTCGGTGATGACCATCTGGTAGTCGCGCTTGTGCAGCTTCAGCTTGCCCTCGCGCGCCGAGGCGGCCGTATCGACTTCGAACCCGCTGATCTCGAGCACGGCCTTCATAGTCAGCAGCACGGCAACTTCATCATCTACCAGCAGAATGCGACGGGCCATAGGATGCCTCCGGTGCCTTGGAGCCACCACAATACAGCATTCCTGCATCGAACGCCAAAGGGTCTGGCGCGGAAATTGCCCATTGCCCCAGGTGCTATACTGCACGTTACGGCGGTGTCTTGTGTTACCGACGCACGCCCAACTCTAAACAACGCATGGCGGACGGTAAAGCCCGCTGTGGAGGCGACTTATTCCCCCGATCGATAAACGCTCCGCAAAATCCTTCATCCGCACCAACGAACGTATCCGCGCACGCGAAGTCCGCGTGATCGACGAAAACGGCGAACAACTTGGCGTCATGGCACCCTTCGAGGCCCTCAAGATGGCCCGTGAGCGTTCGCTCGACCTCGTCGAAATCTCTCCCAACGCCGTCCCGCCTGTGTGCAAGATCCAGGACTACGGCAAATACCTCTACGAGAAAGACAAGAGCGACCGCGCCGCGCGCAAGAAGCAGAAGGTCATCACCATCAAAGAGGTCAAGTTCTCCGTCACGGTGGACGAGCACGACTACCAGACCAAGAAGAATCAGGCCGTCCGCTTCCTCAACGACGGCGACAAGGTGAAGGCCTCGCTCCGCTTCAAGGGCCGGCAGATGGCCCACCGCGACCTCGGCTACAAGATCATCAACCGCCTGATCGTGGACATCGGCGAAGCCGGCCTGGTCGAGTTCATGCCCCGCATGGAAGGCACCACGCTGCACGCCATCCTGGCGCCAGGCAAGAAGACTGAAGCCGCGCCGAAAAAACCGACACCGGCCCCGGCCGCGCCTGCAACAAAGCCTCCCGCCGCCATCGAAGCCTGACCCTCTCGAACGCCTTCGCCGTTTGCCTCCAGGCACAGCGAAGGCGTTTTTGCGTCTGGTTCACGCAGCGTGAGAGAGCCCCGTCTCCCCGGATGCGTTACCCTTGCCCGTAACGCAGGAGAGAGTCCACCATGAATCTCCGCTACACCCTCGCAATACTGCTCGCGCTTCTGTTCTGTTTCGTCGCGCCGCTCCGTGCGGCACAGGCCCCGCCGAATCATCCCACCATCAAGGTCATCCTCGACACCGACATCGGCGACGACATCGACGACGCCTTCGCCGTTGCGCTCGCACTCTCCAGCCCCGAGGTCAACGTCGTCGGCATCACCTCCGCCTGGGGCGACACCGCCTTGCGCTCCCGCCTGCTCGACCGCCTGCTCTGCGAAACCGGACGCTCGGACATCCCCGTCTCGACAGGCATCGCCACCAGGACCCGGACGAAGTTCACGCAGCGCGCCTGGGCCGAAGCCGGCCCTTCGCGCGCGCACGGCGATGCGGTCGCGTTTCTGCTCGATGAGATCCGCAAGAACCCCGGCGAGGTCACACTCGTCGCCATCGCGCCGCTCACCAACATCGGCGCCGCCATCGACCGCGACCCGGCCACGTTTCGCAAGCTGCGCCGCGTTGTGCTGATGGGCGGCTCCGTCCATCGCGGCTACGGCACCACCCACACGCCCGAGGCCGAATACAACATCGCCTCCGACCCCGCCGCCGCGCAGAAACTCTTCACCTCCGGCGTGCCCATTGCGATGATGCCGCTCGACTCCACGCAACTGAAGTTCGACGAGGTCAAGCGGTCGCTGCTCGCCTCCATCAGCACGCCGCTCACCGACTCGCTTCAGGTCCTCACCGCCGAATGGCAGCGCAACGCCAGCCAGACCACCCCAACCCTCTACGACCCGGTCGCCCTGGCCTACGCCATCGACCCCGCCACATGCCCCACCACGCCGCTCCACATCACCGTAGATGAAAAAGGCTTCACCCGCGCCACGCCCGGCACACCCAACGCCAACGTCTGCCTCGAACCCCACCCCGACGCCTTCTTCCACCTGTTCCTGCCACGCCTGCTCAACCAGAAGATGGCGGGCAGTCAGACCTGCATCGAACGAAAGCCATGAATAGGACGACCGTGGATCTTCATGGAAGCGCACGGATTAAAGACACGAGAGTCACAGTCCTTTAACTTTCTTAATTCCGCGTCAATCCGCATGATTCGCGGTCGCCTTTCAAGATTTCTTCGCATCCGCACGGATCGTGCGCGATAATCGTTACATGGCGAGCACTGCGCTCATCCCGGTCAGCGAGTATCTAAGCACCACCTATCGGCCCGACCGCGACTACATCGATGGCGAGCTGAAGGAGAGGAACTTGGGCGAGCAACCCCACGCGCATCTACAGGCGATCTTCGCGGGAATCTTTCGCGAAAACCGAAAGACTTGGTCGGTCCGCCCCTTGACGGAGCAACGCATCCAGGTCTCTCCCTCGCACTACCGGGTCGCCGATGTCTGTGTCCTGCGAAGCTCCGACCCGCATGATCCAGTCATCCACGTCGCGCCATTGCTCTGTATTGAGATTCTCTCCAAGGGCGACACCCTCTCCGAATTGCAGGACCGCGTCGATGACTATCAAGCAATGAGCGTTCAGCATGTCTGGGTCATTGATCCATGGAAGCGGCATGGCTACGTCGCCACAACCCGAGGGTTTGAACAACCGCTGGATGGAATCTTTGTAGTTCCCGGCACACCAATTCGTATCGCGCTCAAGGATGTCTTCGCAGAGTTAGATGAGATGGCATAGCAGTCCTGGGACTCAACTGCACTGCCATTTCTGCAACTTGCAATTCCTGCACCTGCGGGCAAACGAATTATGTCCAAGTCCCCACGGACCCCATGCATAAAACCTCGAACCGCAGCGGGGACACCGGAAGTTGGAAGCGGCGGCACTGACGATTACCAAAACAACCACGTATGCTCCTAGTAGCGCCCAAACAATCCACCCAAATCTGTCTGAGAGCTTTGCAGCATAAGACCACTCGATGACAATTGCCCCATAAGGTATCCACCCTAAAAATAGTCCCCAAGTCCAGCGATGAAGCGCTTTATGGCGCTTCCATTCCGCTTCGCAATCCAATTTGGGATAGCCTGGACGGACCTTCAGCTCCTCCATCACCCCAGCACCTTCGCCGCATCCTTCGCAAAGTACGTCACGATAAAGTCCGCCCCTGCGCGCCGTATCGACACCAGCGACTCCATCATCGCTCGCTCCGGCTCCAGCCATCCGCGCTCGAACGCAGCGTGCAGCATCGAGAACTCGCCCGACACCTGATACGCTCCCATCGGCACGTCGAACCGCTCCCGTGCCGCGCGAATCACATCCAGATACGGCATCGCCGGCTTCATGAGCAGCATGTCCGCGCCCTCGGCCAGGTCAAGTTCAATCTCGCGCATGGCTTCACGCAGATTCGCACCGTCCATCTGGTAGCTGCGCCGGTCGCCGAACTGCGGCGCCGAGTCCGCCGCCTCGCGGAAGGGCCCGTAGAACGCGCTCGAGAATTTGGACGCATAGCTCAGCACGGGCGTCATCTCGTGTCCGCCTGCGTCGAGCGCCGCGCGAATCGCCGCGACACGCCCGTCCATCATGTCGCTGGGAGCAATCACGTCCGCGCCCGCCTTCGCCAGCGACGCGGCGGTTTTGGCCAGCAGCGCCACGCTTGAATCGTTCTCGATCTCGTAATGATCACCATCACGCGCCACCACGCCGCAGTGTCCGTGCGAGGTGTACTCGCACAGACAGACGTCGGCCATCATCACCAGCGAATCGAGCTTGCGGTTCTTCTTCAACTCACGCAGAGCCGTCTGGACGATGCCGTCGTCGGCCCACGCTCCCGTACCCTGTTCATCTTTTTCCGCCGGAAGGCCGAAGAGCAGCAGGCCGCCAATCCCAAGCGCGGCGCAGGCCTCAGCTTCCTTCGCAGCCTCATCAATCGAGAGGTTGAAGCACCCGGGCATCGAGCCGATCTCGCGGCGCACGCCTTCTCCCGGGCAGATAAACAGCGGATAGATCATCGCGCCCGGCGTCAGGTGCGTCTCGCGCACCAGCGAGCGCATCGCCTCCGTCCGGCGCAGTCTGCGCATACGGGTGACAGGAAAGTTCATACCGCTAGTCTATTCGACCCGGGTAACAATGCCCTCGAAAGCCATACTTCCCGCGAAGCTATGATTCACATATCAACGATTCACATATCAACCGTCGGCGGACCGCCAGGCTGGCAAGACACGCGAGGCCAGTCCCGAGAAGCCACAGAGTCGAAGGCTCCGGCGTCGCGGCCACGCGACTGACGCTGAATCTGCTCACCGTAAAGGGATTCGAGACGCCAAACGGGGTCGTCGCTCCCGGTTCATTCGGGTCCACCACATCTACCTCGTAGCCGCCAGGGTTCTGGCTGGTCGCGCCTGTGTAGTAGACATGCGCCAGACTCGTTCCCAGCGGGCTGTCCAGATACAACAGAAAGCCGACTGAGTCCGCGTGGGGCACATTGCCGGCCGGGTAGAGAACATTGTCGAACGTGAAGCCAAACTCATTACCCGAGTTCTGAGTGTTCGTCGTACCGGGATCAACCACGCCCTGGAAACTGTACCCATTGGCGCTGCCGGTAATCGTGTTCACATCGATGCCCGCGCTGTTGTAGGGATCGACAGGGCCGGTCATCGTTCCGCTGGCGGTAAAGGTGGAGGCTGTGTCGCCGTTCGCGGCCTGAGCGTTGATGATGTAACTGTAGGTGTCCGCGTGCGCAAGCGGCGCAGCCACCAGGGCGGCAAGAAGCGCGTAGAAAAACGAGGTCTTCAACATGGGGAGGTCCTCCTTGGCCCGCTTGGTCCATCGGTTAAATGGGATGCCGCGATGATCGCAGAGGATACCTAACCATTGATAACTATAGGCTTAGCTGGATACTCAAAAGGCCTTCCGCTTATTCCGCGCCATCCGCAATCGCGTCGTACTCCATGCCCGATGGCCCCGAAGCCAGTACCCACAGCGTATAAATGCCCAGTACCGTGCCAAGCGGAATCCTGATCAACGACAGGACCGCAACCACAAGAGCCAACACCCTGCCCCATGGCCTGCGCGTCAACAGGCTGTAGCCAACCAGCAGGGCCAGCGCCGCCCACACCACAGTCATCACGCCAATGATCGGGATCAGCGCATGCATCCACGGGGCTCCTCCAAAGCGCCCCCAGAAGAACGGCTCGCCGGCGAATCCGTGCGTCGTAAACGCCCCAATCAACGCAATCGCAACGATGCCGCGAACAATGCGATACGCCCCATACACGCACCACAGAATCCCCAGTGTCCGCACATGCTGCTGCACGCGCGAAACATACGCAGCCGGCGGATACGCATAAACCGGATATGCCGCAACTGCCTGCGCTCCGCACTTGGAGCAGAACTGAACATCTCCAGCCATCGCAGCGCCACAGGTCTGACAAACCATCTCACACCTCCCAATACATCCCGCGCCTTGCATCCGGTACGCAGGTCCTGCGCTCTCCTTGCTACGCAGCCGCGCGCAATCCAGTTCCCTTCGAGGGTACGTCGCGGCATGTGTGAGGCTCAAGGTGCGTTCTACCTGTGAAGGATGAGCGCGGTGAAAATTGAGAAGGTGATTGTAAAGATAATCGTGAGAATGATTAACGCCGGGATTGATGCAAGCGCCCACTTGATGATGAAGAAGCACATTGATGTAAACGGCATTTCGAAATCAGTAACAACAACCGCCATCGGATAGTCCGGTTTCGTATTCAGCGACATCGGGCTTAACGAGGACGAAGCGGGGGCATAGGTCGGCTGACTAGCCACCACCTTAGCCCCGCACTTAGGGCAGAAGTAAACATCGTTGTCCGGTACCGAAGCACCACATCCTGCGCAGACCATCCAACACCTCCAACCATCCGAGCTGCGCCTTTGCACTTTCATTGCTGGGCGGCCGCGCCATTGACGGTTCCATGCGAGGGTACGATAAGAGAAGTGAATTCGCCAGAGTTATTACCGTCAATCCCCTCGCCCCTCAGCGAGTCCAGCGCCGAAGCGCTCGAGTGGCCGCGCCTGCTGGAACACATCGCCGGCCTCGCGTCCTCGCCCGTGGGCCGCGCCTGGGTGCTGGCGCTCACGCCCTCAGCCGACCCGGCCTGGATCGAGCGCGAGCACCAGCGCACCGCGGAGGTCCGCGCCTTTCTCACGCAGGGCCGCAGCTTCGACTTCCACGGCCTCTTCGACCCCACCGCACTGCTCGACCAATCGCGCATTGAAGGCGCGGCGCTCGGCGGCCTCGAAGTGCTCAGCCTGCTGCACGTCATCGAGCGCGGCGCCGCCTGGCATAACCTCATCACGCCGGGCACAAACTCATCGGGTGCCCCATCCTTCGCAGGCTCTACCGCAAAGGGTGGGATCGCAACCCTCTCCGCGCCGCTTGGCGAGCACGACTTTGCGCCGCTACTCCGTCAACTGCGCGGCAAGATCGCTCCCGACGGCTCGCTCGAAGACCACGCCTCGCCCGAACTCAGCCGCATCCGCCGCGCCATCGAGCGCCAGCACCGCGCCATTGAAGAGGGTCTGCGCCGCGCCGCGCGCCGTCTGCGCGAAGAGGGCAGCACGCAGTCCTCGACTGAAGACCTCATCACCATTCGCGGCGAGCGGTTCGTCATCCCGGTCAAGGCCGAGTTCAAGCGCAAAATTCCCGGCGTCATTCACGGCTCATCGTCCTCCGGCGCAACCGTCTTCGTCGAACCGCTCGAAACCATCGAGCAGAACAACGAACTCGTCCGCCTGCTCGATGAGGAACAGGCCGAGGTCCATCGCATCCTCGCCGCCATGACGCGCGCCATCGGCGAAAGCGCCACGGCCATCCACCTCGGCACATGCATCCTCGCCGAAGCCGAATCGCACTTCGCTCGCGCCCGCTTCGCCAACGAACTCAACTGCACCCGCCCCACCTTTACATCAGCCGAAGAAATCCGGGTGCCCCATCTTCGCGGCGGCCTTATCGCCGCTAAGGTGGGTTCGCAGGATGCCGCATCAGAGCCGCAACTCGCCCTCACCAACGCACGCCATCCGCTGCTCGAACTCCGCATGAAGGCCGAGGCCCGCGAATCGCACGTCGAACCAAAGACGCCCGTTCCGCTCACCATCCTCCTTCCGCCGGACGCGCGACAGCTCATCATCAGCGGCCCCAACACCGGCGGCAAAACCGTCTCGCTCAAAACGCTGGGGCTGGTCGCGCTGATGGCGCAAACCGGCGTGCCCATCCCCGCCGAAGAGGCGCATCTCCCGCTCGTCACCGCCATCTACGCAGACATTGGCGATGCGCAATCCATCGAGCGCAACCTCTCCAGCTTCTCCGCGCACGTCGTCAACCTCGACCGCATCGCGCGCGAGGCTACTCCGTCGTCGCTCGTCCTGCTCGACGAACTCGGCTCCGCCACCGACCCCGAAGAAGGTGCGGCGCTTGCCGTCGCCGTAGCGTCGCGCTTCCTCGCGCTTGGCGCATGGTCGGCTATCACTACGCACCTCACCTCGCTGAAGGTCTACGCGGCCAATCATGCAGGCGTGCTGAACGCAGCCGTAGGCTTCGACCACGAAACACTGACGCCGACCTACCAACTCCGCCTCGGCGTGCCCGGTGCCTCGGCCGGATTGAACATCGCGCAGCGCCTCGGCCTCGACCCGGAGATCATCGCCGCCGCCCGCGCGCAGATGAGCACCCAGACCGCCGACCTCGGCGAGTTCCTCGACCAGCTCCACGCGCAACTCGCCGCGGCAGCCGCCGAGCGCGAATCGCTCCAGCAGCGCGAGCGCGAAGTGGCACGCGAAAAGATGCGGCTCGACCTCGAAGGCCGCGCCGAACAAAAGGCCCGCACCAGAGAACTCGAAACCAAACTCAACGCGCTCATCGATGAGGTCGCCGCGCAGCTCAGGGAGACGGCGAAGGGCATCGGCGACAAGGCTCTCGCAAAAAAGCTCACGCGCGACTCCGACCTCACCATCGCCCGCGCCCGCCGCGAGTTCGCCGAGCAGTTCAAATCCACCATCGTCGCCCACAACACCGGCGCGGACAAAGCCGACGCCACCGTGCAGCCTGTCGTGCCGAAAGACATCCGGCCCAGCGATCTGGTCCGGCTGAAATCGCTCGGCCGTCAGGCCAAGGTCGAGCGCGTGATCGACGCGAAGAACTTCGAGGTCTCCATCGGCCCCATGAAGATGCGGGCCTCACTTGACGACATCGCCGAAGTCGAGCACGCTAAAACGCCCACGCCGCTTGAAGCCGCGCGCCGTCGCGGAGGCATCACCGTCGCCACCGCCGTCGAGCCCGACTACGTACCCTCGGAGATTAACGTCATCGGCCGCACCGCCGACGAGGCCCACGACGAGGTCGAACGCTTTCTCGACCGCGCCTTCCTCGCCGGACTACCGCGCATCCGCATCGTCCACGGCACGGGGATGGGCATCCTGCGCCGCACGCTGCGCGACTACCTGCGCAACCACCCCCACGTCACCGCCGTCACCGAACCCCCGCACAACCAGGGCGGCCAGGGCGCAACCGAAGTCGAGCTGCGCCAGTAACGGATCTCCGGCGCCTCTCTTGCACTTCCATTCCGTACCCTGAGCGAAGCCGAAGGGGAGGGAATCTGCTTTTGATGCGCCGCGAATTGCTGGCGCGAATAAGAAATCCGCCTCAGTTCTTCGCCGATTCCTTCGCAACCATCTCCGCATGAAGATGAATCGCGCCGCTGCTCACCAGCATGTTGCGTGTCCAGTCCTGATAGCCGGCCTTCTTCACGACGATCTCGTGCTTGCCCTTGGTGAGATTGATCATCGATGAAGTGCTCCCGACAAAGTTGCCGTCCACCACGATGTCGCAATCGGGAACACTCGCGTCCACGGTGACGGCGGTCGTTTGCGCTGGCGGGGTGGGCTCTCCAGCATTCGAGGTAGCCGTCAACTCGCTTGCATGCGCGTTCCAATGGGCCAGAATCGCCGCGCAGGCGTCCTGCACCGCGCCACCCACCGACAACGTCGATTTGCTGAAGATCGAATCGCCGGTCTTCTGCACAAACACCGCAATTTTGTCCTTGTGCGCCAGCACACTCTTGCCGCCTTCGTGGTCCAACTGAACCACGTAGTTGCTGGCATTGGCACGGTTGTTGATGATGACCTGCGGGCAACGCTGTCCAAAGGTCTTGATAATCTCCGCCGTCTGCGGACGCGCCCCGCCTGACGACGCCGCCCCCAGGCTCCCATCGGATGCACCCGCGCCACCCTCGACAGACCACGAGTTGCTGTCCGTCACAAAGACCCTCGGCTGGCCGTGGTCCGATGTTGACGCAACCGGCTGTTGCTGAGCAACGGCAAAGCTGCTGACACAAAGAAACAGAAAAGCCGGCAGGCAACGGTTCATCGTCTAACCCCTTCTGGCACGCAAGTTTGCGGCGAAACCACCATAATCGCAAAGCCGCAATCGCGCAACCTCCGCAATTCGGCAGTCTTGCCCGGGAGCGCGGCTTGAGCCATGCGCAGGCGCCGCAACATCAATGCGGCTTTGCGTGCTGCGGGAAGATACGCATCTGTGCTTCTCGGTGGGAGCGCAGGGCTTCAGCCCTGCGAACATCCCAGCAAAATCAGGGGGCTTTAGGTAGTGTCTGATGAATCGACGAGAATCGTTTTTGCTTCTGGGTAGGCCAAGCCTTTAGGCTTGGCTCTCTTCACGAACCGTGAAAAATGGGGCTTCAGCCCCTGGCG